>Ga0154649_1113_pt4 | contig 35965 bp, 35 predicted proteins | sample Rifle2008BG13ft_FD_116078 | JGI IMG/M metagenome (GOLD analysis project Ga0154649, IMG submission 116078) | Chloroflexi bacterium RBG_13_51_18
TACCAGCGCAAGATAAGTCTTTTTCACTTCCCGCTTTTTAAATTGCTCCGAAAGATTGGCCTGCGCCACACGGTTTTTAGCCACCAGAATCAACCCGGAGGTATCTTTGTCCAGTCGGTGAACGATGCCAGGACGGAGAGAATCGGCGTCTACAGCCAACGCGGGTAAGTAGTTCATGATAGCATTCACCAGAGTATGGGAGGGGTGACCGGGGGCAGGATGCACCGCCAATCCGGCCGGCTTATCTACGACGAGGACATCCGTATCTTCATAAACAATCTTTAGCGGTATATTTTCAGCCTCCAGATGGCTCGATGGAGCAAGGGGAATATTCACCTTTATTTCATCGCCGGGAGTCAATTTAAGACTGGGTTTAGCCGCCTTGCCATTGACGGTAATCAAGCCGTCTTCAATGAGCTCCCGGGCATGGGTGCGTGAAAGCTCCGTGCTCCTCTCCCCGACGAATTTATCGAGGCGGATGCCGTCAATATCAGCTACAAAGGAATATTCCCTGGTCATACTTTGCTTTTTAGAGTGCCCGAATAGAAAATCAGCCGGTAGGCGATAATTATAACACCAATGGTTATCGAGGCATCGGCCACATTCCAGGCCGGCCAGATTTTAAAATCAATAAAATCGGTAACATATCCCTGTCTTATGCGGTCGATAAGATTATTGCCGATAGTGCCGCCCATTACGAGAGCCATTCCCACCCGTACCCACATGCTTTCAAGAAAATGCCAGCGACTGCGCAGAAGAAAAACCAGTATCAGGATGACAACAATACCGATAATAGAGGTGATAATCAAAGTGAGTGAATGGTCTTTAAAAATGCCGAAGGCTGCCCCGGTATTCTGGATATGTATTATCCGGAAAATACCGGCGTCAAAAGACACTTCTCCGAGAGCAAGATTGGCTCTAATTAACGCCTTGGTAAGCTGGTCGATAATGACTACGAATAGGACGACACTACCGAAGACGATATCCCGCCATTTATCTTGGTGGAGATGCAGTTTTTCCATTTTTTGCCAACAAAGCTTTGCAGCTTAAACAAAGGCTGGCCTGCGGCAGCGCCTCCATGCGCTCGGGGTCGATCTTCTTGCCACAGTTGTCACAAAGGCCATAAGTGCCCTCCTCGATTTTTTCCAATGCATGCTCGACGGAGGCTATTTCCTGGCGGATGCGGTTTTCCAGTGCCAACCGCTTTTCCAGTTCCAGAGTTTCGGTAGCTTCCTCCTCACGCTTTCCGAAGGGACTGCCCTCCCGCCGTTCTTCGGCAGTGGACTTGTTTTCCTGCAGCTGCGCCAACTCAAAGGTGAGACGCTTGTGCTCAACATCTAGTTGTTCACGCTGCTTTTTTAATTGCTCAACCATATGTCCCTCCGTACGCTTCCTCACCATCATTGAGAAAGGCTCTCAGGAATATCATGTAACCTCATTTAGTATATATGTTGTTATAAACTAAAAAATAATAATAGAAAGAAGCGAAAGGCGATTGACTAATACCGCAACATCCCCGAATAGCTAGAAATGCCAGCCAGCCACCGACACGCGTTGATAACGGCCATGTCAAGATTCTTCAGCATGGTTTCTACATAGGGATGAAACATACCCATAGTGTAAACCATTTATATCTTTTGGTCAATGGTTTTCCGATTAATTTTTAAGAAAATATTACCACCTTAATCGTTAATACGGCAATCAAACGGCAAAAAGCCTGTTCAGGCATTTTTTACCCTGCCGTATCTTAACTTAGCGTATAAGAGCCAGCTGTTTAAAATGATACCGATAGAATTCCAGATTACCAGAGGAACAAGTCCGAGTACGATACCGTAAATCAGCCAGATTATTATCCCCAGCAGCATCGATGTGTTAAAGAGAAGGCTTATCTCACGGGCACTTTTAAGTTTATAAACACGGATGATTTGAGGGACGAGTGAAAAAGTCGTTAAGAGCCCGGCGAAAAAACCCAGATATTCGGATGAAGACAAAGCGTAACCTCCTTGTTCTGGAACGGATGCTTTTATTCTAACATAATCGGCATAGCTCCTACACCAGCTACAGAGAACCAGGGAAATTTAAGGGATTACACCCAGCAACATTAGGTGATAGCCATCTCCGTATCTAAAGCTACCTGGATGTAAGATTAGAACGGAGATTTATTATCTAAAAAGGTAAAATATGAAAATATCGCAAAGCAAAGTGCGCGTACAGCCATTCAAAACCACGCCAGCCGCGGAAAAAATCCCGGGCAAAGTGATGACAAGCAAAGCAGCGGCGCCTGTAAAAAAGTCTTTTACATCAAGACCTTTATCAGTAAGACCAGTATCAGGTGGGGATTCAGGCACCAATGAGACCATGACCTCTTTGCACCGCATACGGAAGATCGCTCTGCAGGAACTAGAATTAATCCGCCGAATGAAAGCGGAAGCGGTGAAATACCAGCAGGAAACCGCCATGAAAGCGCGCAGCGAAGCTCATCAACTCGTACTGCACGCCCGCCTGGCCACCCAGCGGGAAATCGAAGATATAATACGCCAAGCAAACGAAGAAATACATAAAGTACTGGCCGATATCCGCGTTATCCGCATCACGGCGCAGGAAGAACTTGCCGCGCAGCGGAAATTTACCGATGCCGCCAAGCTTAACAGTATGTCTTCATCAATGAAAGAAGTTTTTCAAAAATCGTTAGATATGAGCATTAAAAAGAAGAAGCTGGTAACGATTAAAGATTAAAGTCAGCTGCGGGTATTTCCCGAACGCCGGACTCTATCACCAACTATCGCTGTACAATTTCTCCTTAAGATTTAGCCAATCCATTTTTCAACAGTAGCTAGTGTTTCTCTTTTTCAAGCGGGGAACCGGACTCTTTGATGCTATTGCTTGTGTGGAGTAAAATGTTAATAGCCACGGTTGTGTCGATAATATTCAGAGCATAATAAATTGAGCATTACAGAGAACGTAAAGCAACTGATAGCCGAGCTCCCCCAAGACGTAAAACTCGTTGCCGCCGCTAAAACGAGAACACCCGATGAAATAGCGGAGGCAGTGGCAGCAGGCATTGGGATAATCGGGGAGAACTACGTCCAGGAAGCGGAACCCGCCTATCAGAAAATAGGCAACCGCGTGGCATGGCACTTCATCGGCCACTTACAGAAAAACAAGGTAAAAAAAGCCGTAACGCTTTTCGATATGATAGAAACGGTGGATTCGGTTGAAATAGCAGCAGAAATAGCGAAAAGGTGCGCCCAGATAGTCAAGACCATGCCAGTGCTGATTGAAATAAACAGCGGCCGGGAGGCACAAAAGGCAGGGGTCTACCCAGAAAATGCGGAACAGCTGATTTCCGCTATCGCGACGATGAAGAACATACGCGTAACGGGACTAATGACCATGGGACCGCTGACCATGCAGGCGGAAGAACTGCGACCTTGTTTCCGGGAGACGAAGGTTTTATTCGATCGTGTAAAGAAACTGGCCCTGCCGGATGTGGAAATGAGATACCTTTCCATGGGAATGACGGATTCCTATAAGATTGCCCTTGAAGAAGGTGCCAACATGGTACGCATCGGCAGCAAAATATTCGGGCAAAGGGCTTAAAAAACTCTACCGACGGCCTACTCTTGCCCTGACCATTCTGAAGACAACCCCACCCCCAACCAGCATGATTACACCGGCAATACAGAGCCAAGGTATCAGTACCAGCAGCTTATTCACAGGATACACAGAACCGCCTATCGTTATCGGGGATTCCGTAGTGGTCGGCGGCGGCGTCGTTGGCGGCGGGGCAGTCTGCGCGCTGGCGTCCTGATAATTATCCGACCACTGCTCGCTGCCGGTAACGTAAGACCAAGCCCGGTAGTAGTAAAGTGTATCCGGAGTCAAACCGGTATCGGAAAAAGATGTGCCGGTATCAAAATAGACCTGCACGCCGTCATATATATCGGCAGGATAGCCGCCGGTGTTGCGGCGTACTATCGTTTTCCAGGCGCCGTCACCTTTTACCCAGCTTAAGTCAATCTGCGTATCGCTGATTGCGTTGGCGGTAAAAGGGAACGGGGGGTCAGGCTTGGTCAGGAAATCCAGTTCACCGCCGCTGCCGGTGCCGTAGCTGTTTTTCACCTGCGCTACAAAGTAATATTTCGTCCCTTTGGAAAGGCCCGTAACGTCTGCACTAAAGGACTGCCCCGTAGTGACGCTGCCCGTCCAGCCGGTGCTGTAAGTATATGGCCCGCCGGAAGCCGTCCCGTATACGAATTGATACTGGCAGGCTTCACCGCCATCATCAGCGACCGTGCCATGCAGGGTGGTTGTAGTCTCCTCGACCAGCGTAGGGGCGGCAGTAGATACCGACGGTAGAATGACCCAAGGGGTGTAATTGATGCTGATATCATTCAGGACGGGAGTCACGCCGGTATCGGAAGTGCTGAAAAAGGCCTTGTATTTAATATAACGGTCACTATCATGTCCGGACCATATAGCGGCGCCGCTCGATGTATAATACGTGCCGGATGTGCCGTCCGGGCCTTTAAAGTCCCAGGTAGCGCTATCATTATTGGTGGCTATCTGGAATTTTATAGCAGTCCCAGACGGCGTAGCAGCCGTCCATGATATATTGCCGAAATCAGAAGCGCCACCTGTATCATATGCCGAAGAAGTAAGGTTGCCGGAGGTATAGTAAGGCGCCCCCTGGAAAACCAGCGCGCCGCCATAGGATACCATCGATAGAGTATCAGCTTTAACCGACCATGAATTTGCGGAAACACTATATTTCCAGAAATCATCCTGATTATTGCCGCGCAAGGCATAGAAATTTGCGTCCGTATCATAGGCAAGAGCACCGCCGCCGTATACACAGGGCGTCGCCGGGGTATCCGCCATCGCTGTCCATGAATCGGCTAATATGTCATAACGCCAGTAAGTAACGGTATTAAGTCCCTTTAACGCGTAGACATAATTACCACCATCGGCGGCCAGCGAACCGCCGTCACCCACTACGGACGGAGTACCTGCTAGCGTCGACGTCCAGCTATTGCCAGAAATACTGTATCTCCAGAAACTGGTAGTTGAGCCTCCTTTAAGCGCATAAAGGAAGTCGCCACCGCCATAAGCTAAGGCACCGCCGCCCTGAACTCCGGATGGAGTACTTGCCATAGACGACCAGGTACCGCCAGCTATATTATACCGCCAGAAGTTGGTTTTGTTTTGACCTCTCAAGGCATAGATATAATTACCGGCAAAAGCGAGAGAGCCCCCAGCACTTACAGGACTGGGTGTATAGCTCAAGGTCGACCACGTATTGGCAGTGATATCATAACGCCAGAAATACTTGGTGCCGCTGCCGCCGAGGGCGTAAATATAGTTATTGCCGTCGAAAGCCAGAGCGCCACCAGCACCAACGGAATATGGTGCATCGGCCATCGGTGTCCATGCATTGGTCGAAACATCATAACGCCAGAAAGACTTTGTGCCGTTGCCCCTGAAGGCATAGAGATAGCCGCTGCCGACCTTCGCCAGTTTGACATCGCCGGGGCTGCTCGTTGCGTCTAGTTGAACAAGCGTGCCGGAGGTAAAGTCCGCCTGGGTAGTCTGGGTCCAGGTGGTATCGGCTGCAACGGTACCAGTAGCGATAATCAGACAAACGAGTACCGCCGCCAGTAGAGCCTGTAGTGATTTGAGATAAATTTTATTGATGACAGTCCTCTTCACAGGCAAGACCTCGGTCATTTAATGACCCCAGTCTATCCCCTGAAACATAACAAAGGCGTAAATAATAAATGGAGAGAAATAAACAGAGTGTTAATATAGCGAGAATACGATGCAAAACAAGTTATTCCTTGACAAAAGGCAGCAGCTTCGCCAGAATTGAAGCAGGCGAGGATATAGTGACTAAAGTCAATACAGCGACGAATGAAACAGAACGGCAGCAGATAATCAAAGAAACAGGGCTGATTTTAAACAGGTTCGCCCGGAAAAAGCAGCATTTAATACCGATATTACAGGGCGTGCAGGGGAAACTTGGCTACCTGCCACGCGAAGCCATGATAGAAATTGCCGATTATCTAAACATGGCAGCGGTGGATGTTTACGGCGTGGTTACGTTCTATAATCAATTCCGCCTTAACCCTCCCGGCAAGCATTCAATAAGAGTATGCCTGGGCACCGCCTGCCACATGAAGGGCGGCTATATAACGCTGGATGCCTGGAAACGCCGCTTGAAGATAAACTCGGGCGAAACCACGCCGGACCGGGAGTTCGACCTGGATATCGTAGCGTGCGTGGGCTGCTGCACCAAAGCCCCGGTCACCGTCGTTGACGGGAACCCGGAGGGCCAGGTGGAGCCTACCAGAGTTGACGGTATACTGCTGGGCTTCGGGCATGAGTACGGGACGAAGGATAAAGAAAAAAGTGAAAGCAACTGAACGGTCGACGATAGCTACTGCTTTTCAAGAGATAAGTAAACGCGCCGTAGCGCATGTACGCGAATTAAAGCAAAACAAGCCGTACATACTGGTCGGTGCAGCCACCTGCGGCAGGGCCGCCGGCGCTTTAGACGTCCTCAAGACTTTCCGGGAAGAGATAAAAAAGCGTAACCTCGACTGCCCGGTGATAGAGGTCGGCTGCATGGGTCACTGCTACGCCGAACCCATCGTCATTATCGGCAAGCCGGGCTACCCCCCGGTATGCTATGGCTATGTTAACCCGGTTATCGCCGAGAGACTGGTCAATGAGTTTATCCTCGGTGAAAATCCCTGTCCGGAGTTCGTCATCGGTGCGCTGGAAGCCAACGATATACTGCCCAGTTTCCAGGACTTCCCACGCGCTAAATACGAACAAAAAATAATCCTGAAAAACTGCGGTCATATCGACCCCACCGATATCGAACAGTATATTGCCGCAGGCGGTTATACCGGCCTGGCAAAAGCCATCGATATGCCACCTGAAGCGATAATCAATGAAATAAAAAAATCCGGATTAAGAGGCAGAGGCGGCGCAGGCTTTCCCGCCGGAAGAAAATGGCAATACGGCCGCGACGCCAAAGGAACGACCAAGTACATCATCTGCAACGCGGACGAGGGCGACCCCGGGGCATTCGTCGACCGGGCTATTCTGGAAAGCGACCCTCACTCCGTAATCGAGGGATTGATTATCGCCGGATACGCTGTGGGCGCGCGTTACGGATATATCTATGTACGCGCCGAATACCCTCTGGCCGTGGAGCGAGTGGGAATTGCCCTGAAACAGTCAAAGAAGCTAAAGCTCAGCGGTAGTAATATATTGGGAAGCAATTTCAACTTCGATATCCGGATATTTCAGGGCTCCGGCGCGTTCGTCTGCGGAGAAGCCACCGCCATGGCTAACTCCATAGAGGGGAAGGCCGGCACTCCCCGTCCCCGTCCGCCGCGAATGACTACTTCGGGACTCTTCGGCAAACCGACGGTCGTTAATAATGTTAAAACACTGGCTTACGTTCCGCAGATTATTAAAAACGGCGCGTCATGGTTCATTAAAACCGGGACGAAAGACAGCCCGGGCACCGCCGTCTTCGCGCTGGCGGGCAAGATAGTCAATACGGGCATGGTGGAAGTGCCGATGGGCACCACGCTGCGCCAGATAATCTTCGATGTGGGCAGCGGCATTCCCAATAAAAAGCTCTTTAAAGCCGTCCAGATAGGAGGTCCTTCCGGCGGGTGCCTGCCAGAAGCATCACTGGACCTGCCAGTGGATTTCGACTCGCTGCAAAACGCCGGCGCCATTATGGGGTCGGGAGGCATGGTGATATGCGACGAAGACGACTGCATGGTGGAGATTGCCCGCTACTTCCTGGAGTTCACCCAGCGCGAGTCCTGCGGCAAGTGCACCTTCTGCCGACTCGGCACCAGGCAGATGCTGGAGATACTGACCGATTTTACCCAGGGCAAGGGAAAATTAGAAGACATAGATAATCTGGAAAAACTGGCGGAGGAAGTTAAGGCGGGGTCGTTATGCGGCCTTGGACAGACCGCCCCCAATCCTATCCTGACTACCCTGCGCTATTTCCGCAACGAATACGAGGAGCACATTAAACTCGGCAAATGTCCGGCACTGATGTGCCAGCACCTCATCGCCTACTATATCCTCCCCGACAAGTGCGAGCGCTCCTGCGATGCCTGTATCGGCAGCTGCACCGTGGAAGCCATTACCCCCAATAAAAAGCGCATCAAGGTCATCGACCAGGAAAAGTGTGTCAAGTGCGGCACCTGCCTGAAAGCCTGCCCGCCGCAATATAACGCCATCGTCAAGCTTTCGCCGCCGAGCGAGGTACCGAAGTGAAAATGGTAAATCTGACCATCGACGGCAAGAAGATAAAAGCCCGCCCCGGCGAAAAGCTTTTGTGGGCGGCGCTGGACAACGGCATCTATATCCCCAACCTCTGCGCTATCAAAGACAAGCCGGAGCCGAACGCTGCCTGCCGATTATGCTGGGTGGAGATAGAGGGAAATAAGGAGCCGGTGACCGCCTGCACTATAGAAGTAGCCGACGGTATGGTTGTAAATATCAGAGGGCAAAATGCTTTAGCGCTGGCGCGCGCCGGTTTCGAGCTTTTGATGGCTTCTCATGCCCTCGATTGCGCCCACTGCAGCGCCAACGGCGTCTGCGAGCTTCAGAAAATAGCCAAAACACTCAAGTGCAGCCTGAAACCAAGACGCCTGCGACTGCTCTTGAGAGATTTGTCGGTGGACGATAGTAATCCCCTTTTCACCCTCGACCCCAATAAATGCGTGTTATGCGGGCGCTGCGTATGGGAATGCCGTAAGTCTAAAGAGAAAGCCGTGTTGGGGTTTGCCCACCGGGGCTTTGACCGGGTGTTGACGACCTTCGGGGATGAGCCAATTGAGGAGAGGTGCATGAACTGCTCCACATGCGTTGAGGTATGCCCGACGGGGGCGCTGGCGTTTAAAGAGGGGAAGAAGTCCGCTGATATAGCTTAACGGTTACGGCCGGTCTTGCCCCGGGGTGGCATACGCTTCTGTCCGGACTTTCTATCGGTGCGGAAATCAGAAGCAATAATCCCGAAAGTAACACTGACTTTACGGTCGACGAGGCGGGAACTGATAGAACTATCAACCTCACCCATAATTTCATCAAGGGAAAGCCGCGTGGTGATAACGGTGGGGAGGCGGCTGTTATAGCGGTAGTTGATTAGCTGATAAAGCTTTTCCTTCACCCAGGGATTGGTGGACTGCTCGCCGAAGTCATCCAGCACCAACAATGGGGCGGTCTTGACGCTCTCGAAAAGCCGGTCGTATGATATTTTACTCTCCGGATTGAAGGCGGCGCGTAGATGGTCAAGCAAATCCGGAACGACGACGAATAATGCCGGCTTACCCATCTCATAGCGGTAGTTGACGATGGCGGACGCGAGGTGCGTCTTGCCACAGCCCGTCTCACCCATAAAGACCAACCAGCCTTCGGGGTTTTTAGCGAAATCGAAAGCGAGCCGATAGGCTCCGTCCATATTATCCTGCTGCTCCATGGATAAATCGGTACGGCGTTTATAATTGATAAAGTTCATATTCTTCTGAAGCTCAAACTCCGGCGTCCAAGCATATATAGAAGTCGGCGATGTTTCCTCCAGGATAAAGACATGGCATAAACGGGCGTCGGTCAGGCGGGTGCGCAGACGGTCATCCATTTCGTCGAAATGCACCGCGGTCACGATAACAGTGGGCAGGCCGGCATTGAAGCGCGCCGTCAATAGCTGGTCGAGCTTTTCTTTAGCCCAAGGCGTGCCGGACTGCACCCCCAGGTCATCCAGCGCGAGAAGCGGAGTATTCTTCATCTGCTCGAAGAATTCGTCATACGGGATTTCGCTATCGGGGTTAAAAGAAGCGCGCAGCCGGTCCAGCAGGTCGGGGGCGGTAATATAGAAAGCTGGTTGTCCTTTTTCAATACACTCGTTAATGATAGCCGCCGCCAGGTGGGTCTTGCCGCTGCCGCTGGGCCCGCTGAAGACCAGCCATCCCTCCGGTGCGTCGGCAAACGCTTTCGCAGCCTGAAATGCCTGCGTGAAGCGCTCCTGGTTTTGCGGGTTGCTGCTACGCCCCTCCGGCATCAGATTATCGAAGGTGAAACGGGCTAAAGCGCCCAGATTGCTGTACTGTTTCAGTCGGGACTGGCGCTCATCATCCTGCTTGCTCTTCACACAGCGGCAGGGAACAACCCGGCTATAGTCCGGTTGCCCCGAAGGCAAACGGGGATGGACGACACGGACACCCTTGCAGATGGGACAAACAGGACTGTTCGACGGCGCTTCGTCAGCGCCGGACCATGTGTCCGTATTTTCCTTTGAAGTACTTGTCCGGGTCTGTTTTTTTAGAATCTCGCTGATATGTTCCATCACTGCGGCCTTCTATCGACCAGTTTTGTAAAATCCTGGCGATATATTTAATGCTGCGTTTGTTGTGCAGGACTGCTTCTTTTATAGCGTCCCGAATCCAGTCCTCCGGATAGGATTTCTCGGCATCGCGGAGTTCATCGGCAATCATAGGCGTCAGCATACCGATGTTCTGCTCGTAAAGGGTGAAAATATCCGGCAAGGGTTCCGACGGTACCGGTGCAGACTTGCCCGCTTTCAGTCCAGGCAGCTTTAACCCGCCGCTCTTGATTTTTTCCACCGCCTGGCGACTGGACTCGTCATTAATAAAATATATATCCCCGGAAACGATTTCCATTTCCACGGATAGACTCAATAACGTGCCGCGTTCGACTGCCTTTTTCAGGCCGCCGCGCAGCGTTTCCTCGGACCCCTTGAGACCCCCCATCAGGACGGCATCACCCATCAGCTCGTCATAACGAATAAAACGGGGGTAGCCTTTACGCTGATAAAGCACGGCGATAATGTGCAATGTTGTTTTTAACTCGTCGATATCGGTAATCTGGGGCAATACGTCGCTGAAAAAGACACCAGGTATCGCCGTGTACTGCACCCTGCCGCCGGACGGAAAACCCTGAAATTTTGTCATAGCAAGGTCGGCTCCACGCTTCCCAGGCTTTCAAATTTAGCCAGAGTATGACGGAAACGCAGCTTGATGCGGCCGGTGGGGCCATTGCGGTGCTTGGCGATAATGACATCGGCTTCTTCACGGGGGTATTCACGGTCGGGGTGAGCGGCTATCCACTCTTCTTCAGTCTTATAATAATATTCGTCGCGGTAAATAAAGAGGACGACATCAGCGTCCTGCTCAATACTGCCGCTCTCACGGAGGTCAGAAAGCTGCGGCTCATGGGAGGCGCGCCATTCGACGGCACGGCTTAGCTGGGAGACAGCTATGACCGGCGCATCGATTTCACGGGCTAAAGCCTTGAGCGACCGCGATATTAAGCTGATTTCCTGCACGCGGTTTTCACCCCTGCCGCTGCTTTCCCCCTGCATCAACTGGAGATAATCGAGGATAACAAGGTCGATACCGCGCTCGTAATTAAGACGGAGCGCCTTAGAGCGCATCTCCGCCATACGAATCATCGGGGTATCGTCGACATAAATAGGGCATTCCGAAAGCACGCCGGTCGCCTCCATGACACGCTTCTCTTCGTCCTCGGTCTTATGCTCGCTGAAACGGATACGCCGGGCGTTAACGCCCGATTCGCTGGAGACAAGACGCGTTACCAGGGAGTCGCGACTCATTTCCAGGCTGAATAGGGCGACGCAGGCACGGTGCTCAACGGCGGCGTTGCGGGCGATATTCAGAGCCAAGCTGGTCTTGCCCATGCTGGGACGACCAGCAATGATAATAAGGTCGGACCGCTGGAACCCGTTAAGGAATTCATCCAGACCGGCGAAGCTGGAGAGCACAAAGGGCAAACGCTCGGGGCGCTCTTCGGAAGACGGCGGGGCTACCTCGAAGTATTTATCCAGCACCTCACGGATATGGGTGAGGTCGTTAGAGCCTCCACCGCCACGGCGCAGCCTGAATAAGATACCCTCGGCTTTAGCCAGGCTTTCCTCGACATCGGGCCCGGACTCATAGCCAACGGTAGCAATGCGGTCGCCGGCGGTTATCATCTGGCGCATGACGGAAAGCCGGTAGACGATGCGGGCATAGTGCTCGATATCGAGGGAGGTGGGGCAGATAGATATCAGGTAACTCAAGCGGGCGGCGCCGCCGCACGTTTCCAGCTTGCCGAGCCGTGTCAACTCCTGCGCCAGCGTAACCTGGTTGATGGCTTCGTCGCGCTGGTAGAGCGACATTGAAGCATCGTAAAGCAGCCGGTTCTGCTCGAAGTAGAAATCGGACGCCTTCAGAAAGTCGGCTATCTGAAAAACAGATGCGCCGTCAATCAGCAGGGAGCCGATGACCGCTTCTTCGGCGTCGTTATCGTTTGGCGGCAGCCTTGCATCGTTCACAGCGAGATTACTCCTTGTTTTCTTCTACCGTTTCTTCTGTCTTTTTGGCTTTAGCTTTTGACTTTTTTTCTTTCTTTTCTTCTTTAACAGGTTTTTCTGCTTCAGCCGGTTCTACTGCTTTTACCTTTTTAGGTTTCTTTACTTTGGCAGGTTTTTCCGCTTTTTCTGCCGCAGCGGGTTTTTCTTCTTTGGGCTCTTCAGGCGCCTTTTCTTTCTTTACCTTTTTTTCTTTCTTCACGGCTTTTTCTTTTTTCTCTTCAGCGGGGGCTTCGGCCTTTTCTACTCTGACCGGCTTTTCCGCGCCCTCGGCATCGGACATGACGGTAACGGTGACCATAGCCGTAATATCGTGGGTGAATTTAATAGTCACGTCGTACACACCCACTATGCGAATCGGCTCCGCGAGGTCGACTTTTCTTTTATCGATTTCGCGTCCGATTTCTTTGCTTAACGCCTCGGCGATATCAGCGCCGGTAACCGAGCCGTAGAGCTTGTCTTTCTCGCCTACCTTGGCTTTCAGCGTAATCTCCGTGCCAGTTATCACTTTAGCCAGTTCAGACATTTCGGCTTCTTCAATCGCGCGCTGCTTGGCTACCTTTTTCAGGTGCGACTCGACACTGGCAGCCGCCTGGGAATTCGCCAGGACCGCCAGTTTACGCGGGAAAAGGAAGTTACGGGCATAGCCGTTGGCGACCTCCCTGGTCTGACCTGCCCTGGCTACATTGGGGACATCTTCGATGAAAATAACCTTCACGTTTTTCTCCTTTTTTAGACGACAAGTTATTTAACAACTAACCACATGATTCCGTCAAATTCCTTTAAAGCGGAGCAATAATAAAAATTTAAATATTTTTAAAAAGCGGTATTATTCGCTGATATATTTACCGGCATTGACGGCGGCTGTGGCCCCATCGCCGGCGGCGCTTATTACCTGCCGGATAGAGCCGCTGCGGATATCGCCGGCGGCAAAAATGCCCGGCATGCTGGTCTCCAGCTTGTCGCCGGCAATAATAGCCCCGACATTATCCAGTTTGATTATATCTTTAAGATAGCCGGTAGCCGGCTGAGACCCCACCGCCACGAAGACGCCGGATACATCAAGCATTGTTTCTTTTTTGGTTTTAACGTTCTGTAATTTAATTTGAGTGACTGCTTTGTCCCCCAGTATCTCCAGCGGCACCGTATCCCAGGATATTGTTATTTTGGGGTCGGCTTTTACTCTTTCCTGCATGATGGCCGTTGCCCTAAGCTCATTGCGGCGGTGTATCAATACTACTTTTAAAGCGAATTTGGTAAGTTCCAGAGCTTCTGTTACGGCGGCATTGCCGCCTCCTATCACAGCCACCACTTTATCGCGGAAGAAAGCGCCGTCGCAGGTGGCGCAGTAAGAAACGCCTCTGCCGGTGAATTCCGCCTCGCCGGGTATGCCCAGCTTTTGCCGCTCCGCCCCACCGGCAATAATAATCGCTTTGGCTGTAAATTTGCCCTGCGATGTTGTTACCGTTTTCTGCTTTCCGCCTGCCTCGATTCCGGTAACCTCATCGTACACTGTTTCCATTCCGAATTTGGTGGCCTGCTGGTGCATCGCCTGTGTAAGGTCGATGCCGCCGACGCCTTCGGTAAATCCGGGGTAGTTCTCCACCGTTTCAGAGTTTATTATCTGGCCGCCGATGGCCGCTTTTTCAATAAGCAGCGTCGCTAACCGGGCGCGGGCGGTATATATACCGGCGCTCAAACCGGCCGGACCCCCGCCGATAATAATGATATCGTATTTTTTTAGAGGTTCGCTCATCAATCTTCCCCCTCAATCACAAAGCCGCGTCGATGTTTTTCTTCAATTCACTCCTCGTTTCACTGGTGAACCCTATAATGCTGGATGTAGGCTGGCCTCCTTTAAAGAGAATCAGCGTGGGTATACTCATTACACCATACTGCCGGGCGGTCTCTGCGCTATCATCGACATTCACTTTTACGAAGGCGACCTTGCCATCGTATTCTTTGGCAAATTCTTCAACAAGCGGCGCAATCATACGGCAAGGCCCGCACCATGGCGCCCAGAAATCGACTAATACGGGTGTTTTTGCTTTCAAGACCGTTTCACCAAATTTTTCTTCATTGATTTCCACTGGTTTGCTCATATTTCTCCTCTTTCACTTTTTCTGTTATGCCGCGCTCAACAGCCTCTTTAGCCAGTCCGATGGCGTTTTTAATTGCCCTGGCCTTGCTACGCCCATGAGCGATGATGATATTGCCGTTAACACCGAGAAGGTAGCCCCCCCCGTATTCACTGAAATCAAGTTTCTTCGTCCAGGAACCCAGCCCGATTTCCCGTAAAAGGTCGCGCGTTTTTAAACGGGAGACACTGGAAATCACATGGCCGAGTTCACGCATCGAGTTTAGAAAATTATCATTAGCCCCCTCGATAGTCTTCAGCACAATATTACCGGTAAAACCATCGGTTACTATGACATCGGCAGTTTTACGGTTTATATCATGCCCTTCAATATTGCCAACAAATGTGATATCCTTAGCTTCTTTTAAAAGCTGATAGGTCTCCTGCGTCAGGCGATTTCCCTTTCCTTCTTCCATGCCATTACTAAGCAATCCGACCCTGGGGAAAGGTATCTTTAATATGTACTTACTAAAAAGCGTGCCCATACGGGCAAACTCCAGCAGGTGCTCCGGACGGCAATCGGAGTTAGCCCCAGCATCCACCAGCAACGCCGGATGGGATGTCAGAGCATCCAGGAAGCAGCCTATTGCCGGACGGCTAATACCGTTTGCCTTTCCCAGTGTAAGTAGTGATGATGCGACAACGGCACCGGTATTACCGGCAGAAACAAAAGCCGAAGCACTGCCGCTTTTAAGAAGATTGATACCGATAACGATTGATGAATTAGGCTTGTTCTGGAGCGACCTAATAGGATGCTCATTAAAGTCGATGACCTGCTTGGCATCGACGATTGAGATACCGCTTTTAACCGGGGATTTTTCCAGGAGCTTGCGGAGCACGTTTTTCCGGCCTACCAGCACGATTTCCACGCCGAGTTCCTGTACGGCTTTAATAGCCCCCTTGACCATTTCATGCGGAGCATAATCGCCGCCGGCAACATCCAGCGCAATTTTTACGTTTTTCAATCTTTTACCCTCATACCCGCATTTGCTTCTTCCCACATATTACACTGACCTCCCCAGCAGGCCAAAACCCGGCGGTCTCTTAAAACCTGCGACACTTCACAGGCCACCGGACAATGATCGCATTTAAATGTGGACGTAATATATTCTGCTTCACCGATATCAAAACCGTGGAACCGGCAGTCTTCCTGCTTTATATCCATACTTTCATGAGCGATAAGCGCCGCGCCGATAGCTCCCATAATCTCCGGATGGGCAGGAACAGTTATCTCTAGATTGAGCTCCTCCCGCAGTGCCCGGATAATGCCCCGATTAAAGGCGACCCCACCCTGAAACACCACCGGCGAACGGATATCCTTACCTGAGCCGACATCGCTTAAATAGTTGCGTACCAGTGTACGGCAGAGTCCGTATACAATATCGTCGACGCGGTGTCCCATCTGCTGCTTGTGCACCATGTCCGACTCGGCGAAAACGGTACAGCGACCGGAAATTTTTACGCTATCCCGACCGGCCATGGCCAGACGGGAAAATTCTTCAATGCTCATACATAGACGCACCGCCTGGTGGTCGAGGAAGCTGCCGGTGCCGGCGGCGCATACCGTGTTCATAGCGAAATCCTCTACCAAGCCGTTACGAATTATAATCAACTTGCTGTCCTGCCCGCCGATTTCAATAACCGTCCTAACATCAGGATAATATTTTACCGCCGCCACCGCCTGGCAGGTAATTTCGTTTTTTATGATATCAGCACCAACGATAGCCCAGGCCAGGTAACGCGCGCTGCCGGTGGTGGCCACTCCTTTGATGTCGGTATCAGGCAGCAGCTGCCTCCCGATCTTGCCGAGCCCCTCCCGGATAACATCTACCGGCCGGCCAGCAGCCGGCAAATAAAGACTGGCCAGCAGTCCATCCGCCGCGTTGAGCGCCGCGAATTTGACCGTGACCGAACCTACATCTATACCAAGATAAGCTTCCATTTACTTCTTTTTCTATTTTTTCTTGCTTTTTTGGAATTCCGCGCGGATTCCGGCCAGAATTTCCGGATTGGCCAGAATATCGGCGGCGGTCATCGCCATGGCCTTGGCAGCATCAAGTAGGGCATGTAACGCTTCTTCTTTCCCGGCTGCCTCGGCGAATTCGGATGAATGAATTAAAACCTCACTAGACGCTATGGCCACCATAGGCTGTATAGTCGGTACCAATTGGCTAACATTGCCTACATCAGAACTACCGCTCCAGTTACCGGCATCGCCAAGGGGAATGGAACGCCCCAGCGACTGCATGTTTTTCCGGAAAAGCCTGGCCATGGTGATATTATTAAGCATAGAGGCGTAGCGCACGTCCGCCCAGCGGTATTTCAGTTCGGCGCCGGTGGCCGCCGCCGCGCCAGCGAAACAATTCATCACTTTATCTTTTAAAATATCGAGGTATTCATCATCTTCAGCGCGTATCAGGAAAGTGGCGGCGCTGTGGGCGGGGACAACATTAGGCGCGTCACCGCCATCGGTGATGATACCATGAATGCGGGCTGTTTCCTTGATGTGCTGCCGCAGGGAATCGATAGCGTTAAATGAGAGAATCATGGCTCCAAGCGCATTGATGCCCGCCTCGGGGTCAGCGGCGGCATGGGCGGCCTTCCCGATGAACTCGACCTGTAATGTCTGACAGGCCAGAGCACCAAATAATATCCGATTACCGCCACCCGGGTGCGTTATCATGGCCGCATCCAGGTCCCTGAATACGCCTTTCGCCGCCATAACGGCCTTGCCGGCATCGGCTTCTTCAGCAGGGGTGCCGTAAACAATAATGCTGCCTCCCAATTTATCCACGGCCGCTTTAGCCGCCACTCCGGCGGCCACGGCGCTGGTGGCTATCAGATTATGCCCGCAGGCGTGACCTATTCCGGGCAATGCATCATATTCAGCCAGGAAAGCGATGACCGGTTTTCCTTTACCGTAAACCCCGCGGAAAGCTGTCGGCATTCCGGCGACGCCCTTGACTACGGTAAAACCGTTATCCTGTAAAAATTCCGTCAGCCATGCCATAGCGTGCCGCTCTTTCATGGCCGTTTCCGGGTTATCATGTATCTTCCGGCTTAACCCGCTTAACTGCGTGTAACGCTTATCTATTTCCTTGCCGATGGAGGTTTTTAATCTAGTGATGTCCAAAATTTATCTCCTCAACCCTCTTAATAACTCCTATTTGGCAGGGCATAGTTTATCGTAATTAACAACATTGCTTTCAGAGAAACCTTTATCAACAAAATATTTAATCATTCTTTCGTCGTTTTTAGGAATGATCGCGCGAATCGTGTTAATCCCCTTGGACTGGCAGTATTTTTCCAGTGCATTAATCAACATCGTACCGATGCCGCTTCGCTGGTAATCAGGATTTACTGCGATGAGAAAAACTACGCCCGTACCGGTCATCGGCAAACCCGAGTATTCCAGTTTAGCCAGGGCAAAACCGACCAGGACGCCCTCGTACTCGGTAATAAAGCTTAAATCACGAGGCCCGCTCAGCTGGTCAGCCACCATATCCTTTTCAGGGATATCCGCCCACCAGATTCCCAGAGTGGGGGTAATATCGCTGGATACCATGCGACGTATTTTTATCGCGTTCTTATTAATAGTCTTCATTTCAGTACTCCCCCCTTTTTACTTTTCCCCCAATCAATGTTGATAAGGCACGTCTTATATTATAACCTAGTAAACAAGGGATTTCTAGAATCCACGTTTCATATAGTAAACTAGGCATTTTTAAAGATGATAAATTTCTATTGATTTATATTGCATACCGCGATAAACCGTGCTATAATGAAGCTGCCAGGGATAAGAATAGCTTTGTGAGAAGTGGGTTGGAATCCCACTTTTTTAATTATTGAATATGTAAAAAGAATATTTGGAGGTCAGCATCCGAAATGAAGAGCGATTTTTTGCTCGCCATTACACAGCTTTCGGCGGAAAAAAATCTGCCGAAGGATGTAGTCCTCAACGCAGTTGAAGCGGCGCTGGTGTCAGCCTATAAAAAGGACAGCTTTTCCTCCAATCAGAACGTAGCCGTCAAAATCAATCCTAATTCCGGCGCGGTAGAGGTATGGTCGGAAAAAACGGTAGTAGAAAAGCCTAAAGACCGGGAAACCGAAATATCGCTGCGGGAGGCAAAAAAACTCAAGAGCGATATTAAACTAGGCGAACTAATTATGGTGGAGTCCACTCCCGCTAACGCCGGGCGTATCGCGGCGCAAACGGCCAAGCAGGTTATTCTACAGCGTCTGCACGAAGCCGAGCACAGCGCAATATTCGAAGAATACGCCGATAAAGAAGGGGAAGTGGTGAGTGGGGTTGTCCAGCGCTTCGAGGCCGGGCAGGCTTTCATTGAACTGGGCAGGACCGAGGCCATTCTGCCGGCATCCGAGCAGGTACGCACCGAGCGTTATCGCGTAGGACAGCATCTCAAGGTTGTATTATTGCAGGTAGCGCGTACGGTCAAAGGCCCCAGAGTAATAGTATCGCGCTCTCACCCGGAGTTATTACGCCGTTTATTCGAGTTGGAAGTGCCGGAGGTCTACAACGGGACCGTCGAGATAAAATCCATAGCGCGCGAAGCCGGGTTCAGGAGCAAAATAGCCGTCGCCGCCAAGCAGGAAGGCATCGACCCCGTGGGGTGCTGCGTGGGACTGCGGGGTATCAGGATACAGAACATTGTAAGTGAGCTCAACGGTGAGAAAATTGACGTGGTCATGTGGAGTCCTGAACCGGCTAATTTTATCGCCAACGCCCTTAGTCCGGCGCACATCGTCGGCGTTCAGTTGAATAAAGATGAGCAGGTAGCCACAGTCATCGTTCCTGATAAGCAGCTTTCCCTGGCTATCGGCAAAGAGGGACAGAACGCGCGTCTGGCTGCCAAGCTTACCGGCTGGCGCATCGATATCAAGAGCGCATCGGCAGCCGAGGCCGATAAGATTAAAGAGACCGGAGTGCCGGAGGAAAAGGAAGAAGAAGCTTTAGCGGCCAAAAAAGAGGCGGCAGACGAGGAACTACCCGAGGAAATCCTCGCCCAGCTTGAACCTATGGAGTTGGTTGAAGAGCCGGCAGTGGAAGAGGCTGAAGGGGAAGAGGCCGAAGCAGAACCGGTGGCGGCGGAGATATTGATGCCGCCCCAGATAAAACTGGGGCAAGCCGCCGGCGAAGGTAAAACCAAGCTGCGTTTTGCCGAGGACATCATGGCGCCCAGACGGGTAAAGGAAGCTGAAAAACCCACCAGAGCGAAGACGAAGAAGAAAAAGAAGGGCGCTTATACCAAGGAGACCAGTGAAGACAGCAGCAAAGCGAGGAAAGGCCGCCGTGATTATACCGTGGAGGAGGACGAGGAATATATATAAAGCCAGAGCGGCAACCATCAAGGCAGCCCCGCAGCGAACCTGTGCGGCCTGCCGGCAGGTAAAAGCAAAGCGGGAGATGGTGCGCCTGGTACGCACTGCCACCGGTGAAGTAGAAATAGATATTGCCGGGAAGAAGGATGGGCGGGGCACGTATTTATGTCGTGACCGGGCGTGCTGGGATAAAGCCCTGAAAAGCCAGCAGCTGGAGCACGCTTTAAAAGGTAAAATAGACTCAGATAACCTCGCACGACTTGGCGAGGCCGGGGAAAAATTGCTGAAGGAGTTAAACGGTGGCTAGAGCCAGTAAACCAAGAAAAGCCGCTCCGTCAGCGGCGGAAAAGCCGGTCAAAGAACCGGAAAAGGATACAGAGCCTGTTATCAACCTGCCGCGCTCGATTAGTGTACGCCAGCTGGCTGAGATGCTGGATATCGATGCCATTAGCATTATCAAGCAGTTGATGCGCAATGGCATCATGGCTAATATCAACCAGATTGTCGACTACGAGACCGCCGCATCTATTGTCACGAGCCTTGGTTACAAGCCGCACCTGGCGCCGATTAAAGACCAGTTAATGGCCACCGCCGCCGAGGAGGGCAAGCGCCGTAAACGGAAATACGGGAAAGACTCGGAGAACCTGATACTGCGTCCACCCGTAGTCACGGTCATGGGTCATGTCGACCACGGCAAGACCAAACTGCTCGATGCCATCCGAAAGACCAATGTCGTAGATTCTGAAGCCGGAGGCATCACCCAGCATATCGGCGCCTATCAGGTCACTATAGACGGACAGAAGATTACCTTTTTAGATACCCCCGGCCATGAAGCTTTTACCGCCATGCGCGCTCACGGTGCTAATATTACCGATGTCACCATCCTGGTGGTAGCCGCCGATGACGGCGTGATGCCGCAGACCAAAGAAGCTATCAACCATGCCAGGGCAGCGGAAGTGCCTATAGTCGTGGCGATTAATAAGATTGATAAAGACAACGCCAACCCCAACCTGGTGAAACAGCAATTGACCGAGGCGGGGCTGGTTATCGAGGAGTGGGGAGGCAATATCGTATGCGTGGAAGTGTCAGCCAAAGAAAAGAAAGGCATCAAGGAACTGCTGGAAAGCGTGCTGCTGGTCGCCGAAATGGAAGACCTGAAAGCGAACCCCAACCTGCCTGCCGCCGGTATCGTTATCGAAGCTGAAATGGATAAGACGATGGGGCCGCTGGCAACCGTCCTCATGCAGTCCGGTACTTTAAAAGAGGAAGATACCGTCGTCGTCGGTACGACCTGGGGCAGGGTGAGAGCCATGTTCAATGAAGCGCGCAAGCGGATAAAGAAGGCGGAACCGTCCATGCCGGTAGAAATACTGGGTCTTGGCAGCGTACCGAAGGTTGGAGATACCCTGGTAGCTGTTGCCGACGAACGCCACGCCCAGGCGATACTCGACAGGAGACGGGCCGAACTGGAACAGGAGGCTTTAAAAAGGAAAACGGTCAACCTGGATAATCTGTTTGACCAGATAAGCACCGGCACGGTAAAAGAGCTTAATGTTATCCTTAAAACGGACGTCCAGGGCAGCATCGAACCAATCATGACTTCGCTTGAGCGGTTGGGTACGGACGAAGTGAAGGTGAGGATAATCCACAGCGCTGCCGGCGAAATATCCGAAAGCGACGTTATGCTGGCGGCTGCTTCCAACGGACTTATAATAGGTTTCAGCGTTAATGCCAGCGAGGGCGCGCGCCGTCTGGCCGCCACCACCGGTATTGACATACGTTTTTATAATATTATCTATACTCTAATCGACGATGTTGATAAGGCGTTAAAAGGCCTGCTAGAGCCCAAGTATGTCGAAGTTATCGAGGGGCGCGCCGACGTCAGGGCAGTTTTCTCGGCCGGCAAAGGAGTCAAGGCCGCCGGCGTCCTTGTTTCCGAGGGCAAAATTACCCGTAATGTGTCCGTGAGGGTGAGGCGGGGCAAAGAAATACTGGCCGATTCCACGGTATCGAGCCTCAAGCGGTTCAAGGACGACGCCAAGGAAGTAGCCACCGGCTATGAGTGCGGCGTGGGCGTTAAGGACTTTAACGACTTCAAGGTCGGAGACGTTCTGGAATTCTATAAAATGGAGAAATCCGGCAAATAGCCTTCCGCCGGAATTATTGCCATGTCCCATCGTATCGAACGCGTTAATACCCTCCTGCGCCGTGAAATCAGCGAGCTTATACAGCAAGAGCTAAGAGACCCCCGTCTTTCAGAATTTGTCACCGTAACGGAGGTGGATACCACTCTCGACCTGAAACACGCCAAAGTCTATATCAGCAGCATAGGCGGGCAACAGGAGGAACAGAAAATCCTGGGAGTCCTGAATTCAGCGGCTGGCTTTCTCCGCACGGCGCTGGCCAACAAAGTAAGGCTGCGCTATACCCCCGAGCTGCATTTCATCTGGGATAACTCTATAGAACACGGTGACCATATCCTGCGCCTCATCGACGAAGTAACGCAAAATGATAATCCCGATACTCCCTAAAAAATCACCCCAAAAAGACTCACATTCCATTATCAGGAAACTGGATTGACTTTGAATGGCATTTTTAATATTAACAAACCCGCCGGCAAGACTTCCTTCGGCGTAGTCGCCCTGGTAAAACGACTGACCGGCGAACGGCATGCCGGGCATGCCGGCACCCTCGACCCGGACGCTACCGGTGTTCTGCCGGTCTGCCTGGGACAGGGGACGCGCATTGTAGAATTCCTCATGGACGCCAGAAAAACCTACCGCGCTGAAATCGAACTCGGTAAAGCTACCGATACCTATGACAGCAGCGGAAAAGTCATTTACCAGGGTGATATTTCAGGTATCGACATCAATAAGGTGGAACAGGCGCTGGCGCTATTCCGGGGCAACATCGAACAAGTCCCGCCGATGTACAGCGCCCTGAAACACGAAGGCCAGCCGCTTTACCAGCTAGCCAGGGCGGGTATTGCCGTCCAGCGTAAGAGTCGTATAGTTAAAGTACACCGACTGGAACTGCTTACATGGCAGTCGCCTCTGATCGCCTTAGAGATTGAATGCAGCAAAGGAACTTATATACGGTCGATAGCTCATGACCTAGGGGAGGCGCTGGGGTGCGGGGCCTATCTCAAAGGCCTGGTGCGCACCCGCTACGGCATTTTCGACGTTAAAGAAGCCATCTCCCTATTGCAGCTGGAAGAAGCCTGTAAAAAAGGTAACTGGCAGCGGTATCTCTACCCCATCGATAGCGTTCTTGAAGATTTCACTAAAATAGTACTTAATGAAGCCGGCGAGCAGGCAATGAGAACCGGCAGTCTTTTAAGCCCGGAACACGTTGAAACCCAGGATGTTAAAGAAAATCCGTATCAAAGATATAGCCGCGCCTATTCCCAGGACGGGCGTTTTCTGGGTATGCTCCAGCCTGTCCCCGATAGAGAAGCATGGCAGCCGAAGAAGGTCTTCATATAAAACACGCAGTATACTCTCAATGGTTTGGAACATAATATTTATGTCAGCAAATAATGCTACAATCTTGACAGTTTACTCTTAAAGAGAGTATAGTGCATCGGATACTTATTGTAGCTTTATTACTGTACGTTTTCTAATGCAATGTCATCTCGAAAGAAAGGGGTAACAATAAAACAATGGGGAAAATAAACGTGGCCATTATCGGCGTGGGCAACTGCGCCTCTTCCCTGGTCCAGGGTGTATATTATTATCAAAACGCTAAGGACAATGAAAAAGTACCGGGGCTTATGCACGTTAACCTGGGCGGCTACCATATCTCCGATATCAACTTCGTGGCCGCTTTTGATGTTGATAAGAACAAGGTAGGGAAAGACCTGGCGCAGGCCATCTACGCCAAGCCCAACAACACCTACAAGTTCTGTGATGTTCCTTTAACCGGCGTTAAAGTTGCCCGCGGTATGACGCATGACGGGCTAGGCAAGTACCTCTCAGAGATAATTCAGAAAGCCCCGCCCCCCACCGTTGATATAGTCAAGGTTCTTAAGGATACCAAGACGGATGTGGTACTGAACTACCTGCCCGTAGGCAGTGAGATGGCCACCAAGTGGTATGTAGAGCAGGTGCTGCAGGCCGGCTGCGGCTTCATCAACTGCATCCCGGTTTTCATCGCCAGCCGGAAAGACTGGGCAGCGCGCTTTGCCGACCACGGACTGCCAGTCATCGGCGACGATATCAAGTCGCAAGTCGGCGCTACCATCGTCCACCGCGTACTTACCAAGCTGTTTGTCGACCGCGGCGTGAAACTGGAAAAGACTTACCAGCTTAATTTCGGCGGGAATACCGATTTCCTCAACATGCTGGAAAGAGAGCGCCTCGAGTCCAAGAAAATTTCCAAGACCGGCGCCGTCACTTCCCAGCTTCCCTATAAGATGGACCCCGATGACATTCATGTCGGCCCCAGCGACTATGTGCCCTTCCTGCAAGACCGCAAGTTCTGCCATATCAGGATGGAAGGCCGCACCTTCGGGGATGTCCCCCTGTTGGTAGAAACCAAGCTGGAGGTCTGGGATAGCCCCAACTCCGCGGGCGTCGTCATCGATGCCATAAGGTGCTGCAAGCTCGCTATGGACCGCGGTCTTGAGGGAGCCTTAACCGCGCCGTCCTCCTATTTCATGAAAACACCGCCGGTGCAATACAGCGACTCTGAAGCCCGCGACAAGGTCGAAGAGTTTATAGCTGCGAAAGCGGCGTCACCCAAAAAGAAACCCGCTAAAAAACGGGGGGCTAAGAAACCGGCATGAAAATTGCCCTGGTTTCCCCTTACGACTTCGCTTCACCGGGCGGCGTGGTCAGCCACATATCGTGCCTAGAGCAGCAGTTTACCCGGCTGGGGCACGATGTTAAAATTATCGCCCCGGCTTCCAAGGCTGTCTATACCAGCGGCGACCGCTTTATCCGTATCGGCACACCGCGTCCTATCCCGGTCAGCGGCTCTGTCGCCCGCATTACCATCTCCCTCCGACTGGAAAGCCAGATAAAAGAAGTCTTCGAGCGGGAGCAGTTCGATATCTGCCACCTGCATGAGCCTTTGATGCCGACTCTTTGCACGACTATACTGCGACTAAAGAAATCACCGATGGTCGGCACTTTTCATGCCTCCGGGGGCAAACCCTGGTACACCATGTTCTCGCCCATCGCCAAGTGGTACCTTAACCGCTGGTTCCGCAAGCTAGACGGGCGCATCGCCGTCTCGGAGGTTGCCCTTTCCTATGTCAATAAATATTTCCCCGCCGATTACGCCATCATCCCCAACGGCGTGGACACCCTTCATTTCCATGACAAGGTGACACCCTTTGATAATTTTAACGACGGCAAGACGAATATACTCTTCGTAGGCCGACTGGAAAAGCGAAAGGGATTTGATTACTTGCTGGAAGCATACCGCCTGATAAAATCGGATATCACCGATTGCCGCCTTATACAGGTAGGCCCGGGCGTGCGTTTGCGTAAAAAATATGAAAAGTACGTCCGCCAGTACGGGCTGCCGGATGTGAGTTTCCGGGGCTATTCCCCTTACAACGATTTGCCAAGATATTACCAGACCGCGGATATCGTCTGTTTCCCCGCCACGGGACGGGAAAGCCAAGGCATCGTCCTGCTGGAAGCAATGTCGGTCGGTAAGCCTGTTATCGCTTCAAATATCGACGGCTATACCAGCGTCCTTACCGATGGCGTTGAAGGCATTACCGTGCCGCCCAGGGATTCCCGTCAACTGGCCGAAGCTATATCGAGGCTCATCAGGAATAAACATCTACGACAGCAGATGGGCAGCCGGGGCATACACAGGGCAAAACAGTTCGATTGGCCGACAATTGCGGCAAAGGTGTTGGATTTATACAGCAACACTTTGAATAACATCAAGCAATCCGCCGCAAAAACGTAATAAGAGAGCTTAAACCCAACGCAATTTCAGGATATTACCGAATTATGACCAAACTGGATTCATGCCGCAAAGTCATCGCCGAACGTATCACCGGGCCGATTATCAGCGTGCTTTCCAGAACGCCGCTGACGCCGGATATCGTTACCTGGCTGGGATTCGGCATCACTATCGCCGCCGGAGCGCTCATTGTCACCGAGCATTTCCTGGCGGCGGGAATTGTGGTGCTGGTGGCCGGACTCTTCGATATGCTGGATGGAGCGCTCGCACGCACCACCGGCCGGACGTCACGCTTCGGCGCTATCCTCGATTCCACACTCGACCGTCTTTCGGAAGCCCTGCTATTGATAACCCTGCTGGCGGTATTCGTAAAATACGGACAGACAGCTGAAAGCGTACTTGCGGCGGTTGCCCTGGCAGGCTCGCTGATTGTCAGCTATATCCGCGCCAGGATGGAGGGGCTGGGCATAGAATGTAAGGCCGGGCTTTTTACCCGACCGGAAAGAGTGATTATTCTATCGCTGGGGCTGCTGTTCAGCGGGTTTGACAACGCCCTGCTCATCGCCCTGGCGGTCATTACCTTTTTCAGTTGGATTACCGTTATCGAACGCCTAGTTTATGCCTGGTACCAAACGCGATCCTGATATTAAACGCTAATTCCTTCTATTACGATGAAAAATAAGATAGACAAGGTACGCCCATGATGGTAGAATGTATGGGTTTTGCTCAAGGAGGTTAAAATGTCGGTTGTTGCTGTTATCGGAGCCCAATGGGGAGATGAAGGTAAAGGTAAAATTGTTGATATGCTGTCAGAGAAAGCCAGGTACGTGGTACGTTTTTCCGGCGGCGATAATGCCGGCCACACGGTAGTCAATCCCCACGGGACATTCAAGCTGCGTCTCACGCCGTCGGGCATTTTTTACAAAGATACCACTTCGATAATCGGCAACGGCGTCGTTATCAATCCCGCCGTGCTGAACAAGGAAATCGACGACCTTAATTCACGCGGCATAGATACATCACGGCTGCTTATCAGCGACCGAGCCCATCTCATTATGCCCTACCACCTTGCTATCGAAGAACTGGAAGAGGAAGCCCTCGGCGACAAAGCAATCGGCACCACGCACAAAGGCATCGGCCCCGCTTTCACGGATAAGGTCGCGCGGACCGGCATCAGGGCCGGCGACCTCCTCGATAAGAAGGTATTTAAAGATAAGCTTACTGTGGCGTTGACGAATAAAAATAAAGTCCTTACAAAAATCTATCGCGGGTATGCCCTGTCATTTGACAGCATTTACAATCAATACTGCAAATTCGCCGACCGCTGGGCGCCTTTTATCTGCGATACTTCAGTCGTGCTGGCCGAAGCTATCGCCCGTAACGAACCCGTGCTGCTGGAAGGCGCGCAGGGCGTCCTGCTCGACCCCGATTACGGCACCTATCCATTCGCCACGTCCTCCTCGCCCATGGCCGCCGGAGCGTGCCTGGGTTCGGGCATAGCCCCCAACAAGCTGACCCACATCCTGGGTGTATTCAAATCTTATCAAACCAGAGTGGGCGCCGGTCCTATGCCTACCGAGTTGAACGACGAGACCGGCAATACCATCAGGGAACTGGCGCATGAATACGGCACGGTCAGCGGCCGGGCCCGCCGCTGCGGCTGGTTCGATACCGTGGCTGCCCGTCTCAGCGCCCGGGTTAACGGCTATAACAGCATCGTTATCACACGACTCGACGTACTGGACACCCTGCCGCGGGTTAAGATATGCACCGGCTATAAAATAGACGGAAAATCGATCGATAATTTCCCGGCCAGCATCGCCACCCTAGAAAAATGCGAGCCTGTTTATGAAGAGCTACCGGGATGGCAAAAATCCACGGCTAAAACCCGCATCTTCAGCGAGCTTCCCAATAGAGCCAAGAAGTATATCACCCGACTGGAAGAACTCACCAGCTGCCCGGTCAGTATGATTTCCGTGGGCGAAAGGCGGGAAGAAACTATCATCAGGAAGTCGGTCTTTTAACCGGGATTCACGACTATGGCAACCGTGCGATTGGCTAAAGATACGGATATCCCCCGCATCCTGGAGCTTTACCGTCAGCTTTCCTTCAATCCTGGCGACTACAAGGCTGCCCCGCTGGAAGAATGCCTGCACGTCTTAAAACAACTGTCTAAAGTCCCCGGCTATAGCCTTCTGGTGGCGGAAGAAAATGGAAAGGTGGTTGGTACGACGGTACTGGCAATTCTGCCGGGGATGGCGCACGGCACATCGTCCTTTGCAGTGGTGGAATACGTGGTGGTTGATGAAAAAAGCCGCAGTCAGGGCATCGGCAAGCTTTTAATGGAACACTGCATGAAACTGGCTAAAGAAGCCGGCTGCTATAAAGTAATGCTCACCAGCGATAAACGGCGGGAACGGGCCCACGAGTTCTACCGGTCTTTAGGCTTCGAGGCATCAGCGTTCGGGTTTAGGCTTTACTTCTAGTGCGGGATTCCACATTACTTCCAGTATTGACCGATATTTACGGCTGTCATTTTTCAACGATTCTCTAACAGCACTGTTAACAAGGTCTGATACCGATTTAGAGACAGCGATAGATTTCAAACGCAGAGCTTTGTGTAAATCGGGGTCAAAATAAATCGTAGTCCGTTTAGCAGTCGTGGTCATCATAACACCTCCGTGAATGATGACATTTTAGCATGATAACGTTATGACGTCAAAACGTCACCTGAATGAAGACATATTTTTTAATTGATTATTTAGAGGCAGCAAGATGCCGCTTATATTTTTCGCTTCCCCCACCCTATAAATGCTATAATTCAGGTATATGGATATCCTCGCCGAGCTTAATCCCGCGCAGAAAGAAGCCGTAGAAGCCATTAACGGGCCGGTGCTGATACTGGCCGGACCCGGCAGCGGCAAGACCCGCGTCATTACCCACCGCGTCGCCTACTTAATCCGGGTGGTAGGCATCAACCCACGGCACATCATGGCGGTCACCTTCACCAATAAAGCCGCCCGGGAGATGGAGGAGCGACTCCTCAAGCTGGTAAGCGCGTCGGTGAAGGACCTGACACTGGGCACGTTTCACGCCATCTGCGCCCGCATCTTGAGGCAAGACGGCAGGGCCATCGGCGTCGACAATAATTTCGTGATTTACGACGACGACGACCAGATAAGCCTGATCAAGCGCAGTCTGCAGGATTTAACCCTCGACCCCAAGCAGTTCGCCCCAAGAGCTTTGCAGTCGGTCATCTCCAGCGCCAAGAGCCAGATGCAGTCGCCTTCCGATCTGCACGGCAAGAGTTACTTCGACGAGGTAACAAAGCGCGTCTACGAGCGCTACCAGCAGCTATTAGCCGACAGCTCGGCGCTGGACTTCGACGACCTATTATTAAAGACGGTGATGCTTTTCCAGCAAAAAAAGGACATTTTAAAAAAGTATCAGGAGCGCTACATGCACATCCAGGTGGACGAGTTCCAGGACACCAACCTGGTGCAATACGAGCTGGTGAAGCAGCTGGCCGGGAAATACCGCAACATCTGTGTGGTCGGCGACCCCGACCAGTCGATATATTCCTGGCGGTCGGCGGACATCCGCAATATATTGAACTTCGAGAAGGACTTCCCGGACGCGCGGGTGGTGCTATTGGAACAGAACTACCGCTCTACGCAGTTGATTCTCGACGCCGCGACTTACGTTATTTCCGCCAACCGGCAGCGCAAGCCCAAGGAGCTTTGGACGGAGAACGAAAAGGGCCTGCCCCCGGCCGTTATCGAGACCTACTCCGCCGAAGAAGAAGCCCAGTGGGTCGTTAATGAAATCGATAACCTGATGCGGGGCGGGGAATTGAAGGCGGGCGACTGCGCGGTAATGTACCGCACCAATGCACAGTCGAGAGTGCTGGAAGAGGCCTTTATCCGCTACGGGATGCCCTACAAGCTGGTAGCGGGCACCCGATTCTACGAGCGGCGCGAGGTCAAGGACATCATCGCCTACCTGCGACTAATTCAGAACCCGTACGATTCGGTCAGCTTGCGGCGCGTCATCAACGTCCCCCAGCGCGGCATCGGCGAGCGCAGCCTGGACGAGCTCAACCGCTGGTCACAGGCGCAGGGCGTCAACGAGTACAAGGCCCTGCAGCTGATGGCCGATTCGAAGGAAAGCAGCGCGGAACTCCCCTTCAGCGCGCGGACGGTCAAGGTGCTGGCCGGTTTCGCGGTAATGATAGAAAGCTTTATCGAGAAGAGCCATGAGCTCGACGTGATGAAGCTCTTCGACCTGGCGGTCGATAAATCGGGCTACAAGCAGTACATCACGGGACTGGTCGACGGCGAGGAGCGGTGGGAGAACATCCTGGAATTGCGCGGCGTGGCGCAGGACTATAAAGACCTGCCGTACGGGGAAGGACTGACGGCCTTCCTCGAAGGCGTGGCGCTGGTATCGGACGTCGACGACCTCAATGAAAAGGTGGATACGGTCACCCTGATTACCCTCCACCAGGCCAAGGGACTGGAATTTCCGGTGGTGTTCATCGTCGGCATGGAGGAGGGCATCCTGCCGCATTATAAAAGCATCGACGACCCCGCCCAGCTGGAGGAGGAGCGACGATTGTGCTACGTGGGCATCACGCGGGCGAAGCAGAAGGTGTACCTGGTGCGGGCGTTCCGGCGTCACCTGATGGGCTCCATCGCGGTGAACAAGCCATCGCGCTTTCTGCTGGACATTCCTGCCGACCTTATAGCAAGGGGCGGCGACCGTAAGCGCGAAGACGAATGGTCGGCGGCCGGCATCGACGCGACGGAAAAAGCCATCAAGCCTAATGAAGACCTCCCCGTGTTCAAAGCCGGCGACCACGTTAAGCACGACCAGTTCGGGGAGGGGGTGGTGGTGAACTACCACAAGGTCAGGAACGACGCCGAGGTGGTGGTGGCTTTCGACGGGGAAGGGGTAAAGCGGTTTTTATTGAGCTTTGCGAATATTGAGAAGGTCTGAAGAATAACCAAGGTACAAGATACAATAACCAACCCCCCCACTCTACATGAATTGTTTTATAAATTTAAAAATTTTTTTTCTTATGTCTTAGCTACAAACCGTAGCTGAATTGTTTTTAATTGTTTTATGGTAAGCTTCTTTTTCTTTACCCGCCCCTGCCCCACCGCCAACCATCTAATGATACAGCTTAAAGAATAAGGTGGCAAGAGGATTTTGTCGTGGGGGGAGTAAAAGGGAAAATATCTTTGACTCCCCTATTGCAAAAGGATAAACTTTAACAAAATAAACCCTTAACAGAATAAGCATTAGAGTGAAAGCTGAGGAGGTTTTTCAAATAATGGAGACTTTAGTTAAAAGAATGCAAAAGCAGCTTTTAGACCAAGCTCAATTTGTATATTATGAAAATCCAATCTCCGAACCTACTCAAAAAGCCTACCTGGCAACTCCCAGGCATCTATTTGTAAAACGCTATCGTGAATTGGGAACCAAAGAATGGAATGAAGTCAATGAAGATAATCTGGAAAGCCACTTAGCAAGGCTGTATCAAGATAAAGCACTTATCCTCTTTGGTGATGACCCAGTTAATCTTCAATCGACTATTTCACAACCATCGTTCGTTCTCCAGATACTCGATATGTTGCAGCTTAAGCCAGGACAAAGAGTATTTGAACTCGGCGCGGGAAGCGGCTGGAACGCTGCCCTAATCGGGCATCTTATAGGTCCCGAAGGTCATGTGTACAGTCTGGAAATCATCCCCGAAGTAGCCAGGACAGCCAAGGCTACGATTGAACAATTGGGAATTAAAAATGTCAGTATCATCGAAGCTGATGGAGGGGAAGGCTACGCTAAGGAAGCCCCTTATGATAGAGCTATATTTACGGCAGGAACATACGATATGCCTCATCACTTCTTCCAGCAGATTAAAGATGGTGGTTTACTAGTGATTATAATTAAGAATGAAGGCGGAGGCGATAATCTGTTTCTTTTTCGTAAAAACGTAGATCATTTCGAGTCAGTTGAATCAATGACCTGTGGTTTCGTTCAAATGACGGGTAAATATCGGATTACAGATTTAGATCCTATGGTTCTGGAAACCCTGCCAGAATGGCCTAAACTAAAGGAACATGAGATAACCAAACGGAAATTTTGGTGGGGTGCCAAAGGGAAAGATCCAACGGGTTATAAAACGGTTGGCATACGCTCATTTCTCGCTATTACAGAGCCGTTATTTAAAACCTTTAAAACAAAGAAGGCCGGCGAGCAATCTGTAGAAGAACAATTTTGGGGACTGTGGGACAAAGAGAATCTCTCTTTGGTAGTTGCTAAAGACGATACACTCACCTCATACGGTGGTCTAGCCGCCGAACAACATCTCATGGAAGATATTAGAAGCTGGGTGAACCTAGGGATGCCAAACGCTGCCAGTTTTGACTTGAAAATTTATCCGACAGATATCCCCCTACACGCAGGTGAAAACCAGTGGATCGTTAAGCGAAACGAAGCTCAATTCCTCTGGAGTATGAAAAACTGACTTATCAACGCCGACTATTCGTGTCCGGTTGACTTAGTTGACTTCTAATAAAATTCAAGTCGCTTTTTTACTGTTTATCATTTTAAGCAGGTCGTGGAGATGGACCTATCTCTTTGACTCCCCCTCCTTAAAAGGTTAAACTTTAGTTAAATATTCCCTTGACAAAATACACGGTATCGTGTAAGATTTTACTAAAATTATGACTATAAAAGTTCTTGATAAAGAGACGATTAACCAGATAGCCGCCGGGGAGGTGGTAGAAAGACCGGCCTCGGTAGTGAAGGAGCTGGTGGAGAACGCCCTCGACGCGGGGTCGACCCAGATCGGGGTGGAGATAAGGGGCGGGGGCATCCAATTGATTAGGGTCGCCGACAACGGCACAGGAATACCAAGTAACGAGGTGGAGCTGGCTTTCGAGCGGCACGCCACCAGCAAGATAAAAAGTCCGAAAGACCTGCAGAATATAGCAAGCCTGGGCTTCCGCGGGGAGGCCCTGCCCAGCATCGCCGCCGTAGCCGACGTAGAAATCGTCACCTGCGCCGTCGGTGAAAAGTCGGGCACCTACATCTCCTTAGAGGGCGGGGTCGTTACCCAAAAGAAAGGCCAGTCGCGCACGCAGGGCACGACGATTACCGTGAGGAACCTGTTCAAACGCGTACCGGCGCGACTTAAATTCCTGAAATCCGTCCCTACCGAAAGCGGGCACGTGGCTAACGTTATCAGCCAGTACGCCCTCGCCTACCCGGAGGTCGCCTTCAGCCTGGCGGTCGACGGTAAGGAAAGCTTAAGAACGTCGGGCAAGGGAAAGCTGCTCGATGCGATTATCGACGTTTACGGGGTCGGCATCGCCTCTAAAATGATGTCGGTCGACAGCACACAGCAGAGCTGGACGGCAGCCCGGGGGGCTTTAGACATCCACATTGCCGGTATGGCGGGGTCGCCCGAATTAGGTCGGGCGGGGCGGGGCTACCTGAGCTTTTTCGTCAACCGGCGCTGGGTGAACAGCAGAACGCTCGCCTGGGCGGTGGAGGAGGCCTACAGCGGACTGCTGATGACGGGCAAACACCCGGCGGCGGTCATCGACATTACCATCCCTCCGGACGAGGTGGACGTTAACATTCACCCCGCCAAGAGCGAGGTCAAGTTCCACAACGACGGCGAGGTCTTCCGGTCGGTGCAGAGGGCAGTCAGGCAGGCCCTGACGGCACAGATGCCGGTGCGGCAGGTTGAAGACGTAGCGGCGCCGTATAAAGCGACACCAACGCATAGCCTGGAGGGGTTGTGGAGGACAGACACTGCAACCGAAAAGCCTGCAATAATTCCGGGCGAGGCTGCCCCGACATTGCTGGCGTCGCTGCCAGTATTGAGGGTGGTGGGGCAGGTCATGAATGCGTATATAGTCGCCGAGGGGCCGGACGGACTCTATGTAATCGACCAGCATGCCGCGCACGAACGGGTGCGCTACGATAAAGTCCAAAAGCAACGGGAACAACGCAGGCCGGAGGTGCAGGGACTGTTGGAGCCGGCAACCTTCGAGGTAACGCCCCGACAGGACGCGATAATGAAATCGTGTCTGGGGCAACTGTCCGACTTCGGTTTTAATGTGGAGTCGTTCGGCGAAAGAACGTATTTAGTACGCACGGTGCCGGCCATATTAGCGGGTGACGACTGGTCGGCGATGCTTAAAGAACTGCTGGACACACTGACGGTGGAGGAAAAGAGTAAGTGGGAGGAAAGAATGGTAGCGTCGATTGCCTGCCACGGAGCGATTAAAAGCGGACAGACCTTAACCGACGAAGAAATGGGGTCGCTGGTACGCCAGCTGGAACAAACGGACAACCCGCACACCTGCCCGCACGGTCGGCCAACGATAATCAAACTAAGCGCCGCGCAGCTGGAGCGGGGGTTCGGGCGGGGCTAGGTTTCCCCCTCCGCCTTCTGATGTATCTCCTCCCACCTCACCATGCCATCCTCGATGAGCTGGCGGATTTTCTTCTGGGCGGGGGTCAGCCCGGCGCTTTTGCCTGTCTTTACTTCTAAAATCACTATTTCCTGCGGATCGCCTTGAGCCAGACCGGGAAAAACTATCAGGTCGATAGGGCTACCGATAAAGCGCACTTCGGTGGGGTCGTACTTAAAGTCGGGGAAAAAGGGCACCATCTGCTCGGTGAACTTGCCGCCGAGGACGGCACGACTCTGCTGTACGGCCGACTTACGCGCCTGCTCCATGTCCGCCTGCCATTTCAGATTTTCAGCATCGCACCAATCTTTAAAGCGTCGTTCGTAGGTGAGTCGGATGATATAACCGGCAACGATGATTATAAAAATAGCCACGACGGCGCTGACGGCGATGACGGCGGCGGTTTCCATGACAGGCCTCCTCGAATAAAAATAGGCTCACGAGGGGTAAAGGGGCGGGGCAATTAAGATTTGGTCTTGCTGCTGCCGGGCTTGACCAGCGGGACGCCCTTAGCGCAGAGGGGACACTGGTCCGGTCGGTAAGTTACAACCTCGGTGCGATGGCAGGCATAGAACGGAACCGCGAAGTCGGGTTCTTCCGCCGCGCGGAGAACGAGGACACCAACCCCCACCACAATGCCGCCAAGCTTTTTCACGGCGTCGATAACGTCGCGAACCGAACCGCCCGTAGTGAGAATATCATCGACAATCAGAACCTTTTCACCGGACTTGATGTGAAAGCCGCGACGGAACACTCGCCCTTTGCCAGAATCATCCCTTTCGGCAAAGATGCTACGCACGCCCAGCTGGCGCGCCGTCTCGTAAGACAGGATAATGCCGGGGGTGGTGGGGCCGGCAACGACCTGCGCGCCGGAGTTGCGATAATGGTCGGCAATCATCTTACACAGCTTCTCCGTGTACTCTGGGTACTGGATGACCAGCGCTTTTTCCCAGTAGACCGGGGAGTGCAGGCCGGAGGTAAGCAGGAAATGGCCCTTGAGTAAAGCGCCCGACTTCTCGAACATCTGCTCAACGGTAGCCGCCATACGCGTCCCTCCTCATATGTTTATCAGGTACTGTTGGCTGTAACCATTATCTGCTCGCCTAAAGGAAAGCTGGGCACCACCCCCCAGTCGGAGGGCGGCCAGGTTACCAGCCAGGCTTTGCCGATGACATTATCGTGCGGCAAAAACCAGCCCCGGTGCGAATCGTTGCTGACGTCGCGGTTATCGCCGAGGACGAAGTAATTGTCCACGGGCACTACCAGTTTGGGTATAGAATAGCTGAAAGACCGCTGTACATAGGGCTCGTCCAGATGATAACCGTTGACGTAAACCACCCCGTGTATTATTTCAATGGTATCACCGGGCAGACCGATAACGCGTTTGATATACTCTTCATCGGGGCTGTCGGGGGCGCTAAAAACAACCACGTCCCCACGCTGCGGCTCTCCCCACCAGTAGACAGCTTTAACCACCACCACACGCTGACCCTGGAAAAAGTTGGGCTCCATGCTGGTCTGAAAGACCTCATAGGTCTGTATGGTGGCCCTGGCCCCGAAGAATATTGCCAGCGCCAGCGCCACGGTTATCAGTATTTCACGAACCAGGGGTTTTAATAAAAAATCACGTATCAATTCAAGCTCAATTAT
>Ga0154649_1111_pt1 | contig 34051 bp, 29 predicted proteins | sample Rifle2008BG13ft_FD_116078 | JGI IMG/M metagenome (GOLD analysis project Ga0154649, IMG submission 116078) | Chloroflexi bacterium RBG_13_51_18
CAAAATAATTTATCTTAAATCAGGGAGGTTGTCAATTAAGATGGTGGGCGGTACAGGACTCGAACCTGTGGCCTTCAGTGTGTGATACTGACGCTCTAACCAGCTGAGCTAACCGCCCGCGGAGTGGCTGCTTTTAAATTCTAAGGAATAAAGCGCACAAAATCAAGCCTTATTGCTTTTTATTTTGTTATCATTGACGCCGCAGTTCTAAAAAAGCTATTATCTAACGGACTTACAAAGTAAAATATCTTTTTTTAACGATTAACCGGCGAAGGGATATCCATGCTCACCATCATCGTCTGCGTTAAAGTGGTCACCGACCCCGAAGCGCCTGCATCAACGTTTAAAATCGATGCCGAGGGGCTTAAGGTTATCCCAGGCCAGGGCGTACCGCCGGTGCTTAATCCCTACGATGAAAATGCCCTTGAAGCCGCCCTGAAAATCAAGGAGTCGCAACCTGCCAGGATAACTGTCATCAGTGCCGGCAAGTCCATACCCAAGGCGGTGATAAAGAAAAGCCTGGCGGTGGGCGCGGACGAACTCATCCTCATCGAAGACGAAGCCTTGGAGGATGCCGATGCTTATACTACCGCTTTTATTCTATCGGCGGTGGTGAAAAAGGCGGGGGCGTTCGACCTTATTCTGACGGGCAGGATAGCGGCGGACACCAACGCCGGCCAGGTGGGGGCGGGCCTGGCGGAAATACTCGGCATTCCCTGCGTCCCCGACGCCCGGAAAATCGAGGTCAGGGACGGCCAGGCAAGTATCGAACGCGTCACAGCCGACGGTTATGCGATGGTTGCGGTTGCTCTACCCTGCCTGATAGCCGTCAGCCACGAACTGGGCGAATTACGACAGGCAACAGTTAAAGGCCTGATGGCGGCCCAGAAACAGCCCTTCACCACCTGGAAGATTAGCGACCTGGGCGTGATTACGGAGGTGGGTGGGAGGAGCAAAGCACGGCGGCTTTTCATACCGGAAAGAAGAGTTAATTGTGAAATAATCCCGGGGGATACCCCTGAGCAAGCCGGGGCCAACCTGGCAGCGGCACTACGGCAAGACAAACAAATTTAGCTGTTTGTTTCAGTCCTGTAATAAATAATCAAGGAGGGAAACAAGATGTTAGACCAGTCAAGTCAATGGTACAAACTGCAATACCCGGAGTGTTTTGTCGATGAAGAAGCGCGCATGCTGCAAAAGACACTATCAGATTTTGTTGATAAGGAAATCATTCCGGTCCGTGATAAAATCGATGACGATGTGACGCATAATGAAATCATCAACCCGATTCTTAAAAAATTACAGGTCGATTTGGGCTGCCAGAAGAACATGATACCTAAAGATTACGGCGGGAATGAGATGCTTTCCATCGTGGCGGGCGCTTTGAAACAGGAACAGATAGCGCGCGGCGATTACGGCATAAGTATGCACAGTGCCGTTACCGACTGGGGATGGACACCGGCTACACTGGGTTATCTGATGGCCCCTACCCCGGAAGCGAAAGCATGGGGTAAGGCGGTGCTGGATGAATTCGCTCCCATGTTCGTCGGCAACGAACATCGCGCCGCCTGTTTCAACATGAGCGAACCCGAGTCCGCCTGCGACATCGAGAACCTGACCAATGAAGGTAAAACCATAGGCGTCAGGGCTAAGCTGGAAGGTGATGAATGGGTCATCAACGGCAACAAGTTCTGGGCATCCAACGCCGGTGTAGCCGACCTCAACTGCGTGATTTGCAACATGGACCCGAAACAGGGGAAAGACGGCTTCGCTCTGATTTACGTACCCGAGCCCTGGCCGGGAGTGTCCCACGGGAAATTCGAGGTAAAGTGCGGCATGCAGGCCGATAGAAACACCTCGACATATTTTGATAACGTGCGGGTGCCCAAGTCATGGGGACTGCAGGGGCCGGTGGCCTGGTCTATCTTTGAAACAACGGTGTCGGCGCCCCTGCCGCTGAATTCGGGACACGCCATAGGTATCCTGCAGGGCGCCTTGGATGTGCTGCTTGACTATACCGGCCAGCGGGTGGCCGGAGGGAGAACGGTTAACCAGCACCTTTCCGCGGCCATGATTCTGGGAGAGATAGCCTCGTTCGTTACCATTGGAAGAGCCGCCTTCCTGGAACTGGCCCACGAGTACGACCACATGGATGTTTATGGCCTGTGGAATACGAACAGCATGGTGGCCAAGGGGCATGCCGTGCACGCTTACATCACCAGGACTGTGCCGGAACTAATCCTAAAGGGTATGGAAGTCATGGGCTGTTACGGCTATATCCGTGAAAATCACTATGAGAAATATTACCGCGATTCCGCCGTGGCCAAGCTGGTAATGGGCGGCAGCCATATAGGTTATTTCTCCGTATGTAATCAGTTTTATGACCTGGAATACTCTTCATTCGGCCCGGGAAAGCTAAAAGACCCAACGAAATAGCAATAAGGAGGACAGGAAAATGCTACAGGCAGTCACCTCCGAACTGATCGAACAACTGGAAAAAATCGTCGGCAGCCAGTTCGTCTCGACCAATGCGGCCGACCTTTATATCTATTCTTACGACCTTACTCCTGCCGAGCCCCACTCGCCAGACATCGTCGTTCTGCCGCAGTCGGTTGAAGGGGTACAGGCAATTCTCAAGCTGGCCAACCGGGAAAACATTCCGGTGATTCCCTATATCGCCGGCGGCAATGTGGGCGGGCTGACCATCCCCCTCAACGGCGGTATCATGCTTGACCTAAAGAGAATGAACAGAATAATCGAGGTCAGCGAGGACGACATGTATGCGCTGGTCGAACCCGGCGTTACTTTCGGACAGATGAAATCCTACCTGACTAACAACCACCCCACACTCAAATACACATACGCCTTTTCGCCGCCATCTACAGGTGTTATCGCCAATGCCCTGGTGCAGGGGTTGGATAATCTTTCGTTCCGTTACGGCGCCGCGTCGCACTGGGTCACGGGACTGGAAGTGGCGCTGGCTACCGGCGAGTTGGTAAGAATCGGCTCCTGCGCCGCCAGCAAGACCTGGCAGGCTATCGTGCCCTTCCCCGAGATAGGCGGACTTTTCCTGGGCTGGCAGGGCGCCACCGGCGTCGTCACCAAGATGGCGGTCAGCCTCTGGCCCAATCCGCCCTATAATAATGCTCTGACCTACATGCCGATGGACCTCGAAGGCGCCGACGCGATTTTACGGTCGATTATCCGCACACGCATCCCGGACGACCTTATCGGCACGTCATTCACATTGAATAAAGCGGGTGTAGCGGCTTACGAACACCGCAAGATGGACCTCTACCCGGCGGTAAAGCGCGAAGGCGATGAACCGGAATTCGTTATAACCGCCGAAATCACCGGCAACACGGAAAAAGAGCTGGATGCTAAGGCCGAAGCCCTTAGCGAAGCCGTGGAAGCCGGGTGCAAAGGGTATAAATTTACCGGCCCGGAAACCGTGCCGAGCACCACCGCCGCTTTCCCGATGCAGGCGCTGGGGGTTTTAAGTTCCGGCGGCGGACTGATGTGGGTGGGCACATACGGACCCATGAGCCGCTGGCTGGAAACGGTAAAAAAAGGCTGTGAACTCCAGGATAAATACGATATTACCCGCTCCTGCTATACCCGCATCATGAACGAGGGCCACTTTGCCGGGCTGCGCTGGATGCTCCCCTACGATAAAGGCGACCCCGCCCTGATAGAGCGTATCAATGACCTGTGCGCGGAGCAACTTGAACTGGTACTGGAGACAGGCTATATCCCTTACAAGACGCCGGTATGGGCGGTCAGAAAACTCGAAGAAAGGGTCAGTCCGGGCTGGCTTACGCTGCACCGTCGCATTAAAGCTATCCTCGACCCTAACAACATCATGAATCCCGGCCGCTGGGGTATGCCCCGCGAATAATCCTTAACCCGCATATCTAAGGAGGACACCATGTCTCTGAAAGACCTGCAGGAATGGCTCTACGGGTGCACGCACTGCGGCACCTGCAAGGATATCCTAAATACCTTCGCCCCCGCATGCCCGGCCGGTGAAAAATACCAGCTGGAGTCCTATTTCCCTTCCGGGAAAATGCTCATCGCCCGCGGGTTTGTGAATGGGGTTCTAACGCTGGACGACGATGATACACGCGAACGCATCTATGCCTGTACCGGCTGCCTTTCTTGCGAGCAGCAGTGCGGCGTTTACCATCACCAGCATATCTTCGACACCGTGCAGGCGCTCCGTTCGGAGTCGGTCATGCAGGGCAACCTCAACCCTGCCTACATGGTCATGGTGGAAAGCCTGAAAAAGGACGATAACGTTTTCGGGAAACCCAAGGCGGAACGCAGAGAATGGGCTAAAGACCTGAAACTCAAGGACGCCGCCAAGGAAAACACGGAAGTTATCTATCACGCCGGCTGCATGCTCTCCTTCGACGCCGACCTGTGGGAAATCCCCCGCAGCGCTGTAAAGCTTATAAAAGCCGCCGGTGTTGATGTGGGTATCATGGGGGTGGAAGAGTCCTGCTGCGGCGGACGGGCTTATGAAATCGGCTATGACGGCGAGTTCACCAAGTACGCGGAGCATTTTATAGAGACCTTTAATTCCCTGGGCACCAAAAAGGTCGTTACATCATGTTCGGACGGCTACAGCACCTTTAAAAATCTCTATCCTAAAGTAAATATAGAGATGAAATTCGACACCCTGCACATGGTCGAGTACCTCGAATCGTTAATAAATGACAATAAACTAAAACTCCACAAGAAAGTGCCGCTTAAAGTTACCTACCACGACCCCTGCCACCTGGGCAGGCATCTGGGTGAAAAAGGCGTTTACAATGCGCCGCGCAACGTCCTCCAGAATATCCCGGGCATCGAGCTGGCGGAAATGGAACGCAACCGTGAGAACGCCTGGTGCTGCGGGGCCGGGGCCGGCGTAAGCCAGGAAAATCCCGACCTAGCGTTGTGGACTGCAAATGAAAGAATAAAAGAAGCCCGGGCAACGGGCGCCAAAGCGCTGGTTACCGCCTGTCCCTGGTGCGTGAGGAACTTTAAAGACGCCGTGAAAAAATACGGCGAAGAAATAGAAATTTACGATATAGCCGAAATAGCCTGCAAAGCGCTGTGAGGAATGCTTTTATGAAAATCGCTGATATAATCGATTGCGTCGATTTTCCCTGCAAAGACATCGATACAAACAGCTATATCCTGCCGTTTGCAGAAATAGAAACAGAAAAGATAAAAATCCTCATGATAACGGAAGCCCCGCCTAATGACAAGGCAGACTATTTTTACGCCCCGGGCAGTCCGTTCTACCTCCAGAACACCATCCAGGCTTTCAAAGATGCAGGTGCCGATGTTGCTTCCATGCAGGATATCCTCAACCTGGGTGTTTATATTACTACGGCCATTAAATGCGGCAAGACGCAGTACGCCGTTTCCCCGGAAACCATGAAAAACTGCTCTAAATTGCTGGGGCAGGAAATTTCTTTATTCCCAAATGTTAAAGTATTCATGCTCGGCGGTGACGTAGCCATAAAAATGATGAATGCTATCTGGAAGCAAAAAACGGGGAAGAGAGTGATACCAGCCGGCTCCACCTATAAAATCCGGGGGCAGGCATACCATTACGGCGATATTAGAGTCATGCCTTCATATACCCCGGCGGGTAAAAACTTCCTCATTGAAAAGTCAAAAAGAATGATGGTGGCGGAGGACATAAGGGAGGCTTTAAGACTTGCTCTTTGAGCTCTAGTTCCTGGCAGCCTGCGCCGTCGATTTTTCGCGTTTATTGTCCAGAGTTTTCCTGACAAGCTCAACAAATTTCTGCGCCATCGGGTGCTCGGGAGCATCGGCGCGCAGCAGCGCTTCCGCCCCTATCAAGATACTGTTGGACAACGGCAGTATTTTAAGTCGCCCGTCGGCGATAGACCTTTCCACGCTTTTGATATGATGGACGCCAACCCCCTCGCCTTTTTCCACCAGGTTAATGCCCCATTCAGAGCTGTCTACTTCAACGATGATGGGAGACGGCATGTGGCAGCCCCCCAGCCTGATTTTCTTAAGTATCAGCTGGCGCGTGGCGGATGTTTCCGGGCCCAGTATCAGCGGGTAGCCGCAGAGGTTGGCGAAGGCCAGGCGCGGCCTTTGTGCAATGGCGCTGGATGGTGATGCTACCAGCACCAGCTGTTCCTCGGTGGATAGTGTGATGGACTTTAACTTGGGATTGCCGTAATCCGTGCTGACCACTATTCCTAGGTCGACATCACAATCCAAGACAGCTTCGGCAATCTCGAAAGAAGAGGCGCTCTTGATTATCAACTTTACACGGGGGTAGGACTTTTCAAAAGCGGACGCGGCTGAAGCGAGGCAGGTGCTGAAAGTGGTGGATATACCCACGCGCAGGCTGGCCTCTTTAAGGTTTTCTAGGTACTTTTCGGCGCCGTTCATCTGCCGGTAAATCTCGCCGGCATATTTATACAGTCCGGCCCCTGCCTGGGTCAGGAACACCTTCTGCCTTTTTACTTCGATGAGTTTCAGACCGACATTACGTTCCAGCGACCTTATATGGTAGGTAACGGTAGGCTGGGTGAGACACAACTTTTCCGCCGCAGCGGTAATGCTCTCTTCGCTGGCAACGTAATAAAAAACGATAAGGCTGTGCAGGTCTAATTTTGAAGGCGTCATTCTTTCAAACTGCCCGGCCGGGAACCAGGTAAAACTCTCCCTCTTTAAAAAACAACATTCCCTGCTTTCGCTGCTTACGCGGAACGCAGGAGTGTTCTCTATAATATCATAGATACAATTGTGTTGCAATTTTTGTTACAAGACCCCTGTTTCTGCCTGAAATTGGTTTATTTTTTCGCTATTTTCCTGCGGAATCCTTGCATTTTTCTCTACAAATCGCTAATATGTGTTGAAACATAATTGCCTGCAACGTATAATAAGTCGCAGCAATAGCTGCTAAAAGTCGGTATTAAGGAACAGGAGGTAATAAAAATGGCCAAGGATTTAGCCAAGGCGCTGGCCGACCTCAAAGAAGATGAGGCGGTGGCAATCGCCAGGGAAAAGCTGGATGCGGGGGCCGACCCCATGGGCATCCTCAACGATGCGGGGAAAGGCATGGAGGTAGTAGGCGTACGCTTTTCCAAGGGCGAGTATTTTATACCGGACCTGGTCTACTCCGGAGAAATACTCAAGAGAATCAATGAGATAGTCAAACCCAAACTCACCGGGGGCGTAGCTAAGAAAACCGGCGGTAAGGTAATCATCGCTACGGTAGCCGGCGATATCCATGATATCGGCAAGGATATTGTGGTCTTCATGCTCGATGTCAGCGGCTTCGAGGTCTATGACATGGGCGTGGATGTGCCGGTACAGAAAATCGTCGAAAAGATAAAGGAAACCGGCTCTACCGTGGTTGGCTTGAGCGGCTTCCTGACACTAGCTTATGACGCGATGAAACAGACTATCGACGCCATCAGCAAGGCAGGCTTGAGAGAAAAGACCAAGGTTATGATAGGCGGCGGCCAGATAACTCAGGAAATCGTCAAATATACCGGCGCCGATGCCTATGGAAAAGACGCCGTCGAGGGCGTTGCTTTAGCCAGGAAATGGCTGGTCGCAAAATAACTATTTAGTCGTAAATTATTATAAATACAAGGAGGCCAAAAATGGTAAAACAATGGGAAGAAATGACCCCGGCGGAAAAACGTCAAGACCTGGACAGCAAATGGCTTTCCCCGCCGGAAGCTAAGTACGCCAACGCTGAGGCTGAAAAGGAATATAAAGCCAGAGTGCAAAGGATTATGGACGCCGTTAATATGAAGAAACCGGATAGAGTGCCGATAGTCCCGATGGTCGGCTTCTTCGGCGCGTATATTTCCGGCTTAACCCCGTACGACGCGATGTATGATTATGATAAACTCATGAGTTCGTTTTCCAAGTTCGTGCTGGAATATAAACCGGACGCGCACGTCAGTGTGACGGTCTCCCCTCCGGGAAAGCTCCATGATATTATCGACTACAAACTGTATGCCTGGCCCGGCCATGGAGTCGCCAAGGAGCATTCCTACCAGTGCCTCGAGGGTGAATACATGAAGGCTAATGAGTATGATGCCCTGATTGACGACCCCACTTATTACTTTTTGACGGGCTGGCTCCCGCGCGTTATGGGTGCGCTCGATGGTCTGAAGATGCTTTCTCCTTTCACCAACATGACGGAAATGTACGGCGGATTCACCGGCGCGGCTTTCGTGCCCTTCGGCCTGCCGCCGGTCAAGGCAGCTTTAAAAGCGCTTTCTGATGCTGGCGATGAAGCCTTAAAGTGGATTCAAACCGTGGGCGCTTTCGGCGCATCGATGACTGCGGCCGGTTTTCCAGGATTCTTCGGCGGCGGCACTAAAGTGTCCTTTGATACCATCGGGGATACCCTGCGGGGCACCAAGGGCATTATCATGGACATGTACCGTCAACCCGCCAAACTCATGCGTGCTATGGAGCAGTTGACGCCGATAATGGTAAAAATGGGCGTTGCCAATGCCAAATTGAACGGCTGTCCCATCGTGTTTATACCGTTGCATAAAGGAGCCGACGGCTTCCTCAACGATGAGCAGTTTAAGAAATTCTACTGGCCGGCTCTTAGAGACCTCATGGAAGGGCTGGTAAAAGAAGGCTGTATCCCGTTCCCCTGGGCGGAAGGTGGCTATAATTCCCGCTTAAAGGTCATTAAAGACTCGCCCAAGGGAAAAGTTATATGGGGCTTCGATACCACGGATATGGCCGAAGCCAAGAGAATACTGGGCGATGTCTGCTGCATCGTCGGAAATATGTCCATCGCTACTCTTAGCGTCGGCACTCCGGAAGACGTCAAGAACTCCGTTAAGAAACTCATCGCCGATTGCGCCAAGGGCGGCGGCTATATCATGATGAGCGGGGCTGTAATTGAAGACGCGCCCCCGGCCAACGTGAAGATGTTCATTGATGCCACCAAGGAATTAGGCGTCTATAAATAGAAACTGGCGCGTTATACAAGCATAAAGAAAGAGGGGGGCGTAAAAACCCCCCTCAACTTTTTCCCTTGACCGGGACTAAAGCATTATGGTCCCGCCGTCGATGTAATACACCTGCCCGGTTATAAAGTCGGACTCATCTGAAGCCAGGAATACCGCCGCGCCCGTCATGTCCACCGGCTGGCCGCGCCGGCGTAGGGTCTGCTCGCTGGTGGCAAACTCGAACGTTTTATCGCTGCCCTGCTGGCTTAAACTAGCCTCGGAAGCGGTGAATCCCGGAGCGATGGCATTAACGTTGATGCCGGAGGAACCCAGCGCCCTGGCCATAGCATGGGTGAACGTGTAGAGCGCGCCTTTGCCGCAGGAATACGGCATAAACAGCATGGCCGCCGGGACCTGCGCCACGTTGGACGCGATATTGATAATCTTGCCTTTCTTGGCTTTGACCATCAGCGGCGCAACATATTTACAGACCAGCCACGTGCCGATGACATTCACTTTGAAAATCCGTTCCCAGTCCTCTACCTTCCAGGCGTCCCAGGGGGTAATATTGAGTCCGTACCAGATGGCCGCGTTATTGAGAAGGATATCCACTTTGCCAAACTGCTTCATAGCTTCATCGGCTATCTTTTTGCAGTCGTTTTCTACGGAGATATCCGCTTTTACAAGCGCTACTTTAACGCCCTTTGCCTTTACCTCTTCAACGGTGCCCTGAGCTCTTTCAAGGCTGGTGGTGGTCAGCAAAAGATTAGCACCCTCCTCGGCGTATTTTAAGGCGAAAGCCTTGCCGAGACCGCGACTGGCCCCGGTAATAATAGCCACCTTGCCCTTCAACGCTTGTGACATGTTTTCCTCCTTTAATATTTAAGAATATTCAATCAACCTAGAAAAATTTACATCACCCTTTAAACTATGTCAAGTTCAGGTTTCTGTCACCCGGATCCTTGGTTGAATAAAATATACGGAAGGGAGTACAATCTAACACGACCGAGTTTCATTTTATCAGTTACATATGTAAAAGGAGGTATAAACATGACCCGATGGCATGACTTTATTGAAAAGGACGGCAAGCCACCCGCTTGGCCGTACCCTATAAACTATGACCGGGAACAGGAAATTGAGACCGACGTGCTGGTCATCGGCGGAGGCATAGCGGGGTGCTGGGCGGCCATCAGCGCTGCCCGTAAAGGCGTCCGAGTTGCTCTTGTTGAAAAGGGCGATTCCATCCGTAGCGGCGCCGGAGGCCCGGGTTGCGACCACTGGTGCAACGCCCCCGCTAATCCTTTATCTAATGTAGACCCGGATGAATGGGCGGAGCACATGGCCGAGCCGCCGTATTCCAACGGCATCGGCATTCAGATACAGTGCCGCGAGGACTGGGACACGCTGGTCGAGATGGAGCAGATAGGCGGGAAAATCCGGGACACCAAGGATGAATTTACCGGCGCAAAAGGCCGCGACGAGAAGTCGAAGCTGATGATATCCCCGCGCTATACTAAAGTGCACAGCTATATCCCCGGTTCGCAAAAGCCGATAACCTTTAAAAGTAACCCGGAAGGAAAGCTGAACAATGTAGTAATACGGGTCTGGGGTTCTACTTTTAAACCCGCATTAAAAAAGGAATGCAAGCGGCTGGGCGTGAAAATTTACGACCGCGTTATGGTGACGAGTCTCCTGACGGAAAAGGGAGTCCAGGGCGCCAGGGTTATCGGCGCTACGGGGCTGAACAACCGCACCGGGGAATTCATGATATTCAAGTCGAAAGCCGCCGTGCTGGCTACGGCGGGGGACTGGTCGCTGTATGTCTTAAACACCGAACTGGCTGGCTATAATACCTTCCGCTCCCGCAACCAGACTGGCGACGGCGTGGCCATGGCCTGGAGGGCCGGAGCTGCTCTCACTGTGATGGAGAGAACGGGGATTATGATGCTAGGAACCGGCTACAAGCATACCTGGTACGGCGGCGCCGGTGACGCCAGCTATGAGAATGTGCCGATTGTAGACGCCAACGGCAAAAGGCTGCCGTGGCCAACGCAGGGCTGGGAGGACGCCGGCGCTATGAGACCCACCCCGGAAGATATGGAGAAAATAATCAAGGGAGTCCAAAGCGGCGAATACACCCTGCCTTTTTACGGCGATTTTCCCGCTATGGCTGAAGTCGAACGCAGGGTTACCTGGAACATGATGCTGGGCGAGGAATCGACCACGAAAAACATCATCGATTCTTACGGCAAGGGCGGCTTCGACCCCGCCAGGCACCTCCTCCAGAATTACAACTTTATCGAAGGGACGAGCCCGTCTCAATGGCGTTCCGCCGGCGGCGGACCGGTGGTCGACTGGGATTTAAAGTCGACCCTCGACGGGCTGTACGTTGCCGGGGAGCAGAGCTACTCTGCCGGCGACCATTCCTACGCGGCGTCAACAGGACGTTATGCCGGGCGCAAAGCCGCCGAATTCTCGCGGCAGGCCGGGGATGCAAAAGTACTAAAAGACCAGGTCACCCTGGAGAAAGCCCGTGTTTACGCCCCGATAAAGCGTAGCGACGGCATCGACTGGAAGGAGCTGCATGCCGGCATCGCCCGCGCCATGCAGTACTTCTGCAGCGAATACAAGACCGAGTCGCTATTGAAAATGGGGCTGGACGCACTTAAAGAAATAGAAGAAGTATTTGTCCCCCGACTATATGCTATTGATCCGCATAAATTAATGCGCAGCCTCGAGGACTTGAGCCTGCTCAACCACGGCCAGATTATCCTGAACGCGTCCCTGGCGCGCAAGGCCAGCAGCCGGATGCTGAACTTCTTCAGAATCGACTTCCCCAAGGTCGACCCGCCGGATTGGAACAAGTTTGTTACCGTCAAGCTGGAAAATGGCAAAGTCAAGGCCGGCGAGCTGCCACTCGATTACTGTGGCAATATGAAAGCCAATTATGAAGCACACAATAAAGACTACGCCAGTGTATATAAGGGAAAATAAGGAGACTGCAATGGCTCAAAAGAAAACATATGCGTTGCCTAATGTTACCACCCCAGGTACCCCGGTGATTTTCCACCCGGAAGTCTGCAACGGCTGCAACCACTGTGTGGAAGTCTGTCAGGTGGATGTCTATATTCCCAACCCGGAAAAAGGAAAACCGCCGGTTATCCTGCACCCGGATGAGTGCTGGTACTGCGGCTGTTGTGTCAACGATTGCCCCCGCCCCGGCTCCATTACCTTTAACTGGCCGGTGCAGCAGCGCGCCTACTGGAAAGATAAGGCCACCGGCAAGGTCTTGAGGGATAGTCAATAATACATTATTTGTCATTGCGAGGAACGAAGTGACGTGGCAATCTCGACGATTGAACTAAATAATTAATAGGGGTTGCCGCGTCTTCACTTCTGCAATGGTCTCGCGATGACAGTAATTAACCCAGCAGCCTGATTATATCGGCGGCGTCGTTTAATTTATCCAGCCGCCCCACCATATCGATTACCTTTTCCGCTTTGGCGTCGGATAAAGGCTTTATTGAGCAGGGCGCACACTCCCGGAATTTAATCGTCACGTCCTCAAAAGACATCGGCCTCTGTACGCTGCCGAGGCAGTTTTCCACCTCTTCGGTGTACTCCCGGCCGTCCTGCATCTTAATGGTTACCCCGCCCGGCTCCACCCCGTGACGGTTCATCGCAGGCTCCAGCCGGGTGTCTATCTTTTGCGCCAGCCTTAAAATCTCCGGTCTTTTTATCGCCTCATCGGTGAAATCGTCCACAGTCACCTTCCCTTTGGCTAAAGCTATCGCCACCACCCATGGGACGCTGAACTGCGCGTCGATAATTGTCCGCGGGGCTTTCTTTATTTCCGGCGGCTGCGCGTGCTGGTAGACCTTATCGCCGCCGTAGACGGTTATTTCCTTTATATCGTCGGCATTTATGTTGTGTTTCGACTTCAAAGCCAGAGCGGCATCAATGCAGGCGTGGGTCAGACCGCAGCAGGGATAAGGTTTATCCCCGATATCGATAACCTCGAACCTCTTTCCCAGATCCGCCGTCAGTATCTTTGGGTTGTAGTCCCCGCCCATGTAGGTATTGTAGAGTCCCGTCTTCCCTTCGAGGGGGTCGCGCTCGCCGGTAATGCCCCTTTCCGCCATCAGGGCGGCGGTAATGCCCCCTTTTGCCGCCAGGCCCGGCCCCATCCTTTTCGCCAGCGCGCCGTCCGCCACGCCGGTGCCGGCACCGCCGCACTGGTGATAGGCCAGTCCCAGCGCGTTAATCATCCCTTCTTCATCGAGTCCCATTATCCTGCCAGCGACGGCGGCGCTGCCCAGGTAACCGAACAGGGTCGTCGGGTGCCAGCCGGAAGCCATAGCACTGCCGCCCGGCTTACTGGCCATTCCCAACCTCGCCGTAAAGTCGCCCCCCAGCGCTATCGCCGTGATTAATTCCCTGCCGTTCACTTTGCCCATACGCTCCGCTACGGCAAAAGCGGTGGATACGGCCACGCACCCGATATGCACAAGTGCCGCCTGGTGGCCGTCATCATAATCTAAAGCATGAATCATCGTGCCATTGACCTGGGCGGCGTTGGGGGCGGGGCATTTGAAACCGTAAGCGATAACCGTGCTTTGCTTAGCGCCTCCAAATTCATTGACCATGTCCACCAGCTCTTTAACGCCCGCCTTTGACGAGCCGCCCAGCGCCGTCGCCAGGCTGTCCAGTACCTCTTTCTTGACCGCTGCTACGGCATCGGCGGGGATATCATCATATCTTGTTTTAACAAAGTGCTTCACAAATTCGTTTATCACAGTCATGAACTTTTATCTCCTGTTCTTTCAGGTCTTCTTTTTCACAAACGGCGGCGGCCATCCTAATTTCGTCTCTCCACCTATTTTTATACGATTATTGCATTTTTTGTAACCTTCGGCGAGCGTCATCGTCCGGCTAAACCCTACGCCGATAACTTTGCTCTTGGGAAAATCAAGATAGCAGTAAAAAGGCATAAACTCATCCGCGCCCTGCGCATGGAAAAACTTGAGCGCGGCGCATTCGGTGAAGTTAGAGCCTCGGTCAAACTCTTTGCCGTCACCCATGATAAAGTCGAATGCATAGTTACCAGGATATCGCAGTTCCTTCGCCTTTTCCGCCCGTTCTCTACGCTGTTCAACAAATTGCATAGTGGTTAGTCTTTCCTTTGCCGGGATTACCGGCAGGGGCCTGTAAATTCGCGTCAGAATAGCCTTGTAGAGTATCTTGCCTGTCTCTTCAGCAGTTTTGCCATGCTTTTTCATAGCTTTATACAGCGCCAGGTATCTAACAGATTCCAATAATGAGTTAGTCAAGTGATTTTCATCCCCACCAATATAGGGTATATGCGGTATCAAAGCCTCGAATTCTTTCCTTGCCTCCCACAAGATACCCCCGGCGAATTCATGCCAGTATAATTTGTTAATCACCGGCCTCCAGATTCTTGCCTCTTCATCGAATTTATCAAGGAGTTCGGATTTTTTATTTGTATGATATTCTTTATCTACCGGGTAATCCATTTTTTTAAGTTACTCCGCCTCCCAGTGCAATCACTTCGCCGGTGATATAGTCGGACAGACCGGAAACGAGGAAATATACCAGGTCGGCCGCTTCCTCAGTCGTCCCCAAACGACCCCACGGGATTATGTGGGCCAGACCCCCCTGGTCTTTCTTCCGCGCTTCCTCCCAGGTAATGCCTTCCACTTCCGCCATTTTCTGGAAAGCCTCGTCTCTTAAGTTAGTCACTATCATGCCCGGATTGATGCCGTTGACGTTGATTTTATACTTGGCCAACTCCAGCGCCAGACTCTTGGTTAGCCCGATGGTGCCGTACTTGGCGGCGGAATAGGCCGCACTGCCCGCCACGCCATGCGTCCCCGCCAGAGAGCAGAATATGACGATTTTCCCCCCTTTTCCCTTCGCCACCATGTCTCTGGCCGCCGCTTTGCAGATGAGGAAAGCCCCCACCAGGTCGATGTCGATAATAGCTCGAATATCCTTTTCCGAGAGGTCGATGACCGGCACGCCCACCGGGCCGCGTATAGCGGCGGCATGCACGAGAATATCAACCTTGCCGAATTTCTTGATGACTTTTACCATGCCGGCGTCTATATCTTTACTTATATTGATATCCATGGTTAACGCCAGGGCTTTCCTGCCCACCGCCTCTATCTCCTTAATGATTTCATTGAGTCCGCCCCAGTTTTCGTCGCCGGGGAACATGCTTTTAGGTGATGCGAATTTATCCGTCACTATCACATCCGCCCCTTCTTTAGCCAGGCGCAGGGCGATAGCGTGACCCATGCCTCTCTTGCTGGCGGCCCCGGTTACCATGGCGACTTTTCCCTTCAAGCTGCTCATAATGTGTCTGTTCTCCTTATTACTTTCTTTATATCAGGATACTATATATTAGTAAAACTGGTATAATAACGTCAAAAGCACTCATCATCGGGGAGGCCATCATGCTGCTTAAAAACAGGGTCGCTATCATCACCGGGGGTGCTAAGGGAATAGGGCGGGGCATTGCCCTTAAATTCGCTCAGGAGGGCTGCGATGTCGTGGTCAACGCGCTTCACATCGAGGGCGCGGAAAAAGTTGCCGGCGAGATTAAAGCTATGGGGCGTAAATCGAGAGCAATCGCCGCTGATGTTGCTAAAAGCGCCCAGGTAAACGACATGGTGGCGAGGACTATCAAGGAATTCGGGAAAATAGATATCCTGGTAAATAACGCCGGGGGTGTATCCGGCGACTCCAAATTAGAGGACACCACCGACGAAGACTGGGCCAGGGTTATCGGCGTTAATCTAACCGGCCAGTTTTTATGCTGTCGGGCGGTAGTTCCCCACATGAAAAAGAACAAGTACGGTAAGATAATCAACGTTTCTTCTTTGGGCGCTATTCACCCGCCTGCGCCTATCGTGCACTACCACTCGGCTAAGGGCGGGGTGCTGGGGCTGACGACCGACCTGGCTTTTGAGCTGGCCGCCTACAACATCACCGTCAACGCTATTTTACCGGGCCCGATACGTACGGAATTTTTCACGGAAATGTTGAAGAACATGACCGAAGAAGAGGGCAAGGCTTTCTTTAAAATGCTGGAAAATAAAGTGCCGATGCATCGTATGGGCATGCCGGAAGAAATTGCCGGCGTGGCTTTATTCCTGGCTTCTGAACTTTCATCTTACGTCACCGGTGAAGCAATTAACGCCGGCGGAGGACTCCCCCTGACACCGTAAGATATCCCCGACCCTTTACTTCCCGAGTAACTTCAAGGCGTTATTCCCGGCAATGCGCCCCGTATTCAAAGCAAAGGCTGAAGACAGCCCGGAGGCGCACTTTATGGGATAGCTGTCCCCGTACATGCCCCCCGCGTCGTACCCCGCCGCGTAAAGCCCGGGGATGACCGCCTCTAGTTTATCTAAAACCTCGGCTTTTTCGTTGATTTTTATGCCCCCCATCGTCCCCAGGCAGATAGTGCGTGCTTTGACAGCGTAAAACTTTGGCGTCTTTATCGGAAAGAGGTATTGAGGGTCCTTGGCAAATAGCTCGTCGTAACGCTTTTCACAGCCTTCGTTATATTTTTCAATAGTCGCTTTCAAAACGTCGGGATTAACGCCTATTTTCCCGGCCAGTTCTTCCACGGAATCGGCGGCGAAAATCTCGGTCGTTCCTCTTTCCAGAGCGGTATTTAGTTCCCGATAAATATCAGTCGGTTTGCTGCCCGGCGGATTATTCATCATAGGATTCTTATCAATGCCTCTCTCCAGCATGCGCTGCACTACCGCATCGTTGAAGATGCTGTAGGTATAGCCCTCTTTATATCTGGCGGCGACGTTACCCACTGATGAATCATAAAATGTTACCGTCTCATCGCAGAAACGCTCCCCGCGCGGATTTACCCAGAGGTAAGGCTGGATTGCAGCCATTTCGATTTGATTGCCCAAGGCGAACTCCGGCCCCATCGGCCCGGCGCGGTATAGCTCCAGAAGGCTTTTGCCTTCTTCCGCTGCCCCCATTTCCCACGCCATGCGGATGCCATCGCCCATCTTATCGACATTGCCTACCGGCACCAGGTTTACATCCAGGTCAAACCCGGTATACTTTTTAATCCACTCTTTGTTATTCAAATAACCGCCGCTGGCTATGATAACTGCTTTGGTACTTACCGGCACGTCTTCTCCATCCACTTCCGCTATAACGCCCCTGATGCTTTCACCCTGCTTCACGATTCTCTTGACCGGCGTCGCCAGCCTTAACTCTACCCCTTTTTCTTTAGCTTTGGTGGTGAGGGCTTTGACCACCGCCTCTCCCTTACCCTTGACTACATGGTATGTCCGGGGTGAATCCGGCATATTAATCGTGGCGTCAATAAAGACAACGCCCTGCTGCTGCAGCCAGCCGATGGTGGCGCCAGACTCATTCACGACAGCTCTCACCAGTCGTGGGTTGGCTATCCAGTGACTGAATTCCATGATATTTTTAAAAGCCTCGTCCCTGCTGTAGGTGATATATCTTTCGCGTTGCATGGCGCTTTCCACGGCAAAAATGCCCTCGAAGAAGTTAGCGGTGCCGCCCGGCGAACGCTGTTTCTCAAAGACGGTTACTTTAGCCCCTCCGTCCGCCGCGGTCAAAGCCGCCGCCAGCCCTGCCGCCCCAGACCCAATTACTACAACATCGGTCTCTGCGGGTAGATTATTCATGGTGTATCTCCTTTCAATAAAGAAAGCTGATTTAATAGCTGCTCCAGAACTTGACCGGCGTTATTTTAAGTCGCAAATCGCATTGCAGGCAACGTTTCGCTTCACACTCTACTACTTTTTCGTCCGGGTCCGCCACTACTTTACAGAAGCTCTCTAGTCTCTCTTCGACAGAGACGTAGGCGTCTTCGCAGCGCTCCAGGGAAGCAAAACCTTCCTGCCGCCCGATATTTTTCTCCGGCTCGGTTGGCGGCGCCAGTTTCTCGTCGATGTCGCTACTCCCGCCGAGGTACCTGTCCAGGTCGGCGGCCGCTTTCCTGCCGGAAGCGATGGCTTTGATGACGGAGGATGTGCCATTGACCGCGTCCCCGGCGGCAAAAACACTTTCCCGGCTGGTCATACGAGTGAATATATCTACCTCGATTAGGTTGCCGGCGACCGTATTCAGTCCAAAGCCCTCCGGTATGTCCGGCCGCTGCCCGATGGCGAATATCACGGTATCGGCTTCGATGGCATGCTGTGAATCTTCACGGGTCTCTATTTGCGGATTTTTATCTTCATCGAAGGTCAGCGAAACGACTTCGAGGCACTCAACGCCGGTGATTTTCCCGTTTTCCGTTAAAATACGGGTGAAGGTCCGGGCGGGGTAAATACATACGCCTTCTTCTTCGCCCTGCTTTATTTCATCGCTCGCTGCCGGCATTGTTTCCATGGATTCCAGGCAGGCCAGCTTCACTGCCGCCCCCAGCCTCCGTACCGCCCGGGCGCAGTCGAAAGCTACGTTGCCTCCTCCCAGTACCAGAGCATTTTTACCGATTTCCACCTTCTTCCCCAGGTTGATATCTCTTAGAAAGTCTACTCCGATCAATACCCCGATGTTATCGGCGCCGGGAATCTTCAATTTTTGCCCTTTGTGCGTTCCCAGCGCGGCGACGACGCCGTGATAGCCTTCTTCAAAAAGCCTGTCTATGGATTCGATGCGAGCACTTGTTTTAATCTCGACGCCCATATTTTCCACGTATTTTATCTCTCTAGCGAGCACTTCGCGGGGCAGGCGGTATTCCGGGATACCGGCACGCAGCATGCCCCCGGAAAAAGGCAATGCCTCGAATACCGTAACACTATGTCCCTGTAAAGCCATGTAATAAGCGGCGGTAAGTCCCGCTGGTCCCGCGCCGATGACCGCTACCTTTTTATCAGTGTTGGGTTTTTTGTTGGATTTTATCCCGCTGCCATCGTGTTCCGCCGCGTAGCGCTTCAGCTCTCTGATTGAAACCGACCGGTTGACTTCCCCACGACGGCACACGTCCTCGCAGGGGCGGTCGCACACGTAGCCCAGTACACCGGGAAAGGGCACTTTTTCCCTGATAACCGCCGCAGCGGAGGCGTAATCTTTCTCACTAATGAAGCGCAGATAGCGGGGCACATCTATTTCCGCCGGACAGGTATAGCGACAGGGCAGGAGAGCGTGCTTTCTGTTTTTACCCTTGGTCAGGTCTTCCTTGTCCATGATGGCCCCGCTGGGGCAGACCTCCGCGCAGGCCCCGCAGAAGCGGCAGCCGGCGTCCGCCAGCGGCAGCCCGTTTTCCGTCCCGATGTACCTCTCCCCGCCTTTTGTTTTCTCGATGAGTATGCCCACCCCCCGCAAGTCCTTGCAGGCCCGTATGCAGCGGGTGCACATGACGCATTTATTGGGATCGATGGTGAAGAGGGGATTGCTGTTGTCCACGGCGAAAAGCCGCGCCGGGCCGGTGGGCTTGTATTCCTCTTCGCTGATATACTGCTTGAGCGACTGAAGTTCACAGTTAAGGTACTTGATACAGGTGCCGCAGTCGGCAGGATGCCCGGTGAGTATTTTTTCCATGGCCTGCCGCCGCGCCTCGGCGATTCTTTTTGATTTTGTCCTGACCGCCATCCCGTCAGCGGCCAGCGTTGTGCAGGAAATTATTAAATCGTCGTTCCCCTCCACCTCCACCACGCAAAGCCCGCAGTCGCCGGTCGTTCCGAGGTCGGGATGATAGCATAGATAAGGGATATAAATCCCCGAGTCTAAAGAAACTTCCAGGACGCTTTTACCCGGTTTTGTCTCTACATCGCGTCCGTCTATATTGAGCTTTATGGTTTCCAAAAAACACTCTTTAAGTAAAAACGAGTATAGAGGTCTACACGCAATTATAGTATATGAACAAGGGGGTGGCAAATCAGAACAGGAGGCAAGGGAGGATAATTATAATCCCAGGTAAGCTTTCTTGATATGTTCGCTGGCCAGGCAGGTAGCGCAGTCGCCTTCCATGACAACCCGCCCGTTTTCCAGCACGTAAGCCCTATCCGATATCTCCAGGGTGTGCCTTACATTCTGCTCGATAAGCAAAATCGTAATGCCCTGGTCGCGTAAAGATTTTATAATATCAAAGACCTCAAGGACTACCATCGGCGCCAGGCCGTTTGAAGGCTCGTCGATAATACACAATTTAGGTTCAGACATCAGACCCCGCCCCATGGCCAACATCTGCTGTTCGCCGCCGCTTAACGTCCGGGCTAATTGATGCCCTCTCTCTTTTAATCTGGGGAATATCTGGAAAACATGCTCCAGCGTTTTTCCTTTGTTTTTCCAGGCATTTCTGGGATATGCTCCAATCTCGAGGTTTTCCAGGACGTTCATATCCGTAAAAAGCCTTCTGCCCTCGGGAATATGAGAAATACCCATTTCCGAAATAACGTGAGACGGCAGGTTTTCAATTGGATGGTCCAGGAACTTGATACTGCCGGAGGTTGCCCGTAATAATCCGGTTACGGTACGGACCAGGGTCGATTTCCCGGCCCCGTTGGAGCCGATGAGAGCTACAATCTCACCCTTATTGACCTTGAGACTTACGTCCCAGAGTACCTGTATACTGCCGTAAAAGGCATTTAAATTATTAATCTCCAGCATCTGATGCCTCTCCCAGATATACCTCGATGACGGTTTTACTGTTGGCTACTTCCTGGGGAGTCCCGTCCCCGATTTTCTTGCCGTGATGCAGAACGATAATCCTATCACAAATGCCCATGATAGCTTTCATAACGTGCTCTATCATGACGACCGTGACACCTCTTTTTTGTATCTTCTTTACCAGTTCCATCGCCTCCAGAAGCTCGGTCTGGTTAAGGCCGGCCATTATTTCGTCCAGCAGTAATAAAGCCGGCCGGGTGGCCAGAGCCCTGGCTACTTCCAGCCTTTTCTGGCTTGATAGCGTCAGGTCTTTGGCCGGTGCGCTAGCAACATCTGATAATCCCACGAATTCCAGTAATTCGATAGCTTCTTTGGTTGCTTCCATCGTTGAAAGCCTGTTCAAAGGCCCAAAAAGCGAACCTATCCGCACATTCTCAATTGCCGGCAGACTGCCAAATATTTTGACGGTTTGAAAAGTCCTGGCTATACCCAGCCGGCAGATCTGGTATGGTTTGAGTCCGTTTATTCGTTTACCTTTTAACAATATTTCACCGGGCTTGGGCTCAAGCGCCGCAGATATTAAGTTAAACAGGGTAGTTTTGCCGGCTCCGTTGGGGCCAATCAGGCCTACTATCTCTCCCTCGTCGACATAAAAATCGACATCAGAGACCGCGGCAAGGCCGCCGAAGTGTATGCTGACCCCTTTACCTTCAAGTAAGTGCATTTTTCTTTCTCGCAATCCGGGCGCGTATTTTATCCACCAAGCCTGCAAGACCGTCAGGCAAATATAATATGACCGCTATCAGTACTATGCCGAAGGCAAGTTTGTAGACGTACGGGAACTCGGTCAGCAGCTTTTCCTCCAGGTAAGCAAAGATGACGGACCCCAGAACAGGGCCGTAAAAATATCTCATGCCGCCGAAGATAGCCATCAACACCGGTAAGAAAGAACGGAACAGGTCGAACGCGCTGTAAGGATCGATGTAGGTCCACTTCATCGTCATGATGGCTCCCGCCATGCCCATGAAAAAAGCGGTGATAGCAAATACGATGACTTTTACCCCGGTTACATTAATTCCCATATGGGCGGCGGCCTCTTCATTCTGGCCGATGCTCTGTAACGCCAGCCCGAATTTAGAACGCTTGATAATAAAAGCCGTGATCAATAATAAAATAAAGATACCGAGCATGACGTAATAAATAGTGTCATTACCAGCTGCCACGACAAATCTGCCGCGCGTGCCGGTGAATTTTATCTCGTACCACAGGAGAAGATTGGTAATCAACAGAACCAGACCGAAGGTAAACATGATAAAATATGTGCCTTTGAGCCGCAGGGTTAAAGCGCCGACTATCATCGCCAGCACAAAACTTAATATCCCGCCTAACAATACTACCGCTAGCAGAGGTATATCTTTTCCCAGAACAGCGGAGGTATATATGCCCACACCGAAGAAGGCTGCCGGCGCCAGGGATATGTATCCGGTGGGACCGGAGAAGAGAGCCCAGCTTACCGTCAACACGAGATACATTAAAATGGTGGTCACCATAATATAGGAATATGTAGGCCCGTAATTGGGAAGCGTAAAAAGGATAACCAGCATTACTACGACCAACCCTGAAAAGAGCCACATTTTGCTTTTGTTTTTCTGCAGTGACCGTTCAACAAACCAGCCTAAATAGACCAGGGCCAGCATGTTGATAATAACCATTAAATCTGACATATTTTTACCTTTTGGTCTGTTTTAGTATAACTCACTTACTTGCCCAGCAGACCCTTGGGTCTGACTAATAGCAAAATAACAAAAATAGCATAATAAGCTACTACGGTTAAGCCGGGTTCGATGAAAGAGACGATGCTGCCGATGATGCCCAGCAGAAACCCGCCGATGAAGCTGCCGGGGATGCTGCCCAGTCCCCCGAGGACTACCACAATAATAGCGACAGTAAGATATTCAATGCCCATAGCAGCGTTGACGGGATAGCACATGCTGACAAGCACGCCGGCGATGCCGGCCATGGCGGCGCCCAGCCCGAAGCATATAGCCAGCACCATGTTGATGTTCACCCCCATCAGTCCGGCTGTAGCTGGGTCTTGAGCGGCGGCCCGGATTGCTTTACCTATTTTGGTGCGGGATAAGAATATATAGAAAGCCACCCCTATGGCAAGCGCAAAACCCAGGGTAACCAGTCGCCTGGCGCCAAAGAGCGCTCCGCCGATACTGACTGTGTCCATCAGATAGCTATACCCTCTTATTTCCGGTCCCCAGGCCATAAAGGCAAGATTAGAAATGACATACATAAGACCGAAAGACGCCAGCATGGAGGTGCTTTCAAAAATACCTTGATTTGTCGATGAGCTAAGGAGTTTCCTGAACATCGTCCGGTGTATTAAAAATCCAAGAACAAAAGTAATCGGCCCGCAAATAGCTACGGCTATCAGCGGGCTAATATCAAATACCGTGTATAGTGTCCAGGTACTCAACGCGCCGAGCATGATAAACTCGCCGTGGGCGAGATTCAATACGCGGGCAACCCCATACTGTAGGCTCATGCCCATGGCAATCAGGGCATAAAGTCCGCCCAGCAGCAAACCGGCGATGACTACATCAAGGAATTTTTCCATATACGCTTCTATTATCTATAATAAAACAAACTATACGGGCAGGCTGTCTAGAGGTAGATAAGCTTTTTCTCAAGGGAATTACACTCTTGAGAGCGTTATCCCTTTAGACAGCCTGCTTTCTATTTTTGTATTTACCTTATTGTACTATTTTATTTTCACTTTGGCCACGGTGGCTTGGGATAAACCCATTCGGCGGTAGCTTTATCAAAAGGCCCTACCACTTCATAAATGCCGTTTATCCACTGTCCCACTTCGCCGGGATGGGTCTCTCTATTCATGAGCCCGTTCTCAAACCAGGTTTCGCCGAGCACCGTTTGGAGGTGCTGGGTAGCCAGGATATCTCTAATCTTCGTGTTGTCGAGAGATCCGGCTGTCTCGATAGCGGCTCTCCACATATCCAGGCCGGCCCAGTAGAACGCATGGCCCCACCAGTCGTTGGAGTCTTCAGGCTTGCCGGTATAGAGTTTATCCGCTAACTCGTTAAGAGCGGGAGAGGATTTCCGGTTCCAGCTGGCCCAGCCCATGACGCCTTCAACCATCGGGCCGAAAGCGGTATGGAAGAACCCGAAGTTGATGCCGGGGCCGCCCAGCCATACCTTGGGATTGTAATCAAGCTCGATTGACGTGCCGACTGCCGGGAAGACCTGGTCCGGATAGGCAAAGCACAGGAAGGCATCCGCGCCGGAAGCCTTAGCTTCCTTGATGACCGGTGAAAGGTCTTTGATATCCGGCGGGACGGCTTTTGCGCCGAGAATCTGGATTCCCTTCTTGCCTAACTCAACACCGGCTACGCCGTTGTATTCGACGCCATGCAGGTCAGCAATATACATGATATAGGCCGATTTGCAGCCTTTTGAAGCTAGCATATCAGCCAGCACCGGCATCTCATACCAATCCGAGAAGCTCAAGGTTACGAAAACATAGGGCATGCCGGGCAGCAGTTCTTTAAGGCTCGAAGCGCCGCCTTCCATCGTTATCAATACATAATTGTATCTGTTGGCAATAGGCGCCTGGGCGTAAATAAACGAAGTGCCGCCGCCGCCCCAGATGAAATCAACTTTATCTTCAAGAATCAGTTTCTCTGTGAGTTGTGCCATCGTAGCCGGGTCGCTTTTATCATCGTAAATCTTCAGCTCGATGGGCAGTTTCTTACCGTATTCCTCCACATAGATACCGCCCTCCGCATTTACCTCCGCAACCCATGTTTCATAAACGGGCCGGAATGCAGAGTCGTCGATAATCGCTATTGGGCCGGAAAGAGACCTGGACATGCCAACAACGATTTTATCCTTATCGGCTTTCCCTCCGCAGCCGGCAAAAACCGATGTAAGGATAAGGATCAAACAAATGGTTAGTGGTATCGTAAATGCTAATATCTTTTTCCACATAATCTGCCTCTCCTTTAAATGCGCAATTTATACCCGGGTCTTCCATTTTTTATCACATATGTTCACCTCCCTCCGGGCTACATTGTATCTTGAAATCTTAATATCTGTAATTTAGCATGATAGCTGCCGGATTTCAATACAACATTCTCTATTTTGTTATAGAAAACCCTATATTACATCCGTTTCATATTTTTATTAAACAGTACGGATATTTTATTACCTCCAGCAATTAATGTCAAATTTTTCATGGTAAATATTTACACGTTTATAATCCGTTTATCTTTTTCTCTGGAACACTACCTCTTTACACAAAGCTTTACATGTATGGTATAATACATACTAAGTTCAGGTTTGGGTTATTACACGCTTCCCAGAAGCCTTTCAAACGGATTTCTTACAAGAGCTGGATGACCAAAACGCTAACTAAAATTAAAGAGAGGAGGTCATCCAGTGAGTTTTCAAGAGAAATCCCTTACATGTGCTGATTGCGGCGCTACCTTTACGTTCAGCGCCGAAGACCAGGAATTCTTCCAGTCTAAAGGCTATACCAATGAGCCTAAGCGCTGCCCAGAATGCCGTCAGTCAAGGAAAGCCGAGCGTTTCGGCGGCGGGTTCGGTGCCAAACGCCAGATGTTCCCCGCCACCTGCGCCCAGTGCGGTAAAGCTACCGAAGTACCCTTCGAGCCCCGCGGCGACAAGCCGGTTTACTGCAGCGATTGTTTCCGCAAAACCAGATCAGGCAGGTAAATCCTTTATAATCTAGTTTTCGACCGGGTCGGGCAACCGACCCGGTTCTTTTTCCCCATTAATCATCAGCGCAAAGACTAATTTGGGTTTCTCGGCGCCGCCCCGCCCGGGCCCGTTGGCGCGGAAACCTCGAGCACCTGCCCTGAAAGCTTAGCGGAAACATCGGATACTAAGAACGCTACCGTATAGGCGATATCCTCCGGAGTGGTCGTCTTGCCTGCTTTGGCCAGTGCTTCCACGATTCCCGCCATGCGCGGGTCGTTCCCGCTGACCCGGTGGAAATTAGTAGCGCCCGGCCCCGGGGCAATAATATTGATGTTTATCCCCGAGGCGCCTACCTCGCCGGCCAGCGTCTTGCTGAACATAACCGTTCCTGCCTTGGCTGCCACGTAGCTAGCCGCCCCGGCCAGACCCGTCGGCTGGTGCGCCGCATGCGTGGAAAAATTCACAATCTTGCCGTACTTCCGCTCCAGCATATGCGGCAGCACCGCATGGGTAAAGTTCATCGTCCCTCTCAAATTTATATCTATGTCCATGTCCCACTGTTCGGTGTTCGACTCTACGAAAGGCCGTAGGCCGCTGGCGCGACCGGCGCAGTTCACCAGTATGTCTATCCTCCCGAATTCCGACAGTACTTTATTTACCACAGCGTCGACTTCCGCTCTTCTGGTTATATCTGCTTTGAATGCAAGGACCTTACGACCCGGCGCCCGGATATCGCTTGCCGTCTGCTTGGCGCCTTCCAGGTTTGCGTCAACGCTGATGATATAGCAGCCCTCTTTAGCCAGCATCAAGGCGATTCCCCTGCCGAAACCTATCTGGCTGCCGGTGCCGGTAACAATCGCCACCTTATCTTTCAATTTCAAGTCCATGAGTCTCTCCTTTTCCGTGTGTCATTACAATACGGTAGAAAATGGATAATATGTATTATATACTTTAGCGAAAGATGAAAAAAGCGACCATGAAAATAATTGGCGTTTGCGGCTCGCCGCGTAAAGGCAACTCCGAGTGGATGCTGGCGAAGCTTTGTGAAGAGCTTTCCCGTCGCGGTGCCCAAGTTGAAGTGCTGCTCCTGCGTAAAATGGACATTAAAATGTGCCGCGGCTGCCTTGCCTGTGAAAAAGGCGGCAAAAAGCGCAAGGGCGACTGCGTTTTAAAGGATGACATGGCGGGTGTATACCCCAAGCTGATAACGGCGGATGCTATTGTACTGGCTACGCCGGGCTACATGGAGATGCTTTCCGGTCTGCTCAAGAATTTCCTCGACCGCACCTGCGCCGTCTGGCCGCGACTGGAGGGCAAGCGCCTCGCCGGACTGGCTGTCGCCGAGGAAGGCATCGGCCAGACAATCATGAATCTAAAAGGCTACGCCAAACTCTGTAAAATGCACTGGATGGGCAGCGTGGCCGTTCTCGCGAAAAACCCCGCCGACGCCGCCCGTATACCCGGCCTTGAAAGACGCCTTAAACGCCTGGCAAACAAGATAATCTTTGATGATGTCTAGCTATTTACTAGGTGCCGGCGGTGCGGGTGGCCGCTGTCCCATTTGTATGCGCTTGCCGTCCGGCCCGAAGAAGCTGCCTTCCCAGCCTTCCGCAACAGTGCCCGCCCCGAGCATAATCGCCATTTCAATATGTGGGTGGCGGTATTTGTGCCAGATTAGCGGTCCATGTAATACGCCTTTGGGTATCCACATGCCAAAGCTCGTGTCGAAGACTAATTTGTCGTCACCCATGTCGAACTCCAGGTCAACCCCCAGGCTTTCTGGGTTTTTCGGGTCGCCGCCGATATGGAGGACTATCTCATCCAGTTTATCGTGCACCATCTTGGGTAATGACGGTTCCACAAGGCCATATATCCAGCCCCACTCGATATAAGTGTTAGCTACGCCTATCTGGGTGCGGCTCATGTAGGTCATTGTTGGCTGTTGGCGGTTTTTTTGGCCTCCCCCCGCCTCGCGCATCGGGCTGCGAATAACGTACTGCTCGTAATCAAAGTCCTTGGTCTTTTTCGACGGCTTTTTGTTGCCGCTCGTGATGTCTTTGCCCCAGGCTTTTGCTGGGTCTCCGGTGCCCAATATAAAAGCCATCTGGACATGGGGGTAATCGAACTTCTTCCATGTAACAGGACCGTGGGGTGTGCCTTTCGGTATGTACATGCTTGTGGTTGTGTTAAAGGTGATTGGCTGCCCGCCGATGTAAAACTCTACTTCGGCACCGAGTACTTGCGGCTGTTTGGAATCGCCGCCGTAAAAGAGGAGGATTTCATCATAATCATGCACATGTTCCATGACATGCGGGTTCGGCTCTGGGATACCGTATATCCACCCCAGCGTAATATAATAAGGCGCCCCTGTCTGCTTTTCGCTCATGAAGGTCATTGTGGGACTCTGGCGATTTTTAACCCCGGGCCCCGCCTCGTAAATGGGCTTCCTAACGGCATATTTTTCATTGACTGATTCTGCCATTTTTATAATCCCTTCTGTATTGAAATCTATCGTTTTTTCTGCCTGATTAATGACAGTATTGTATCACACATGATATAATTTCGCTAGCAAACTGGTAAGTCTATCGGCGTATCCCGGAATGAAAATTTAGCGGCGATAGTCTATAATAGCAGAAAAGTCGATTTATAAGAATGGGCAGGGCGAATCCGGGCTTCAATCCATACGTTCATGACGATGATGTTGATTTCAACTTGTGGCGTTTTCTCAATCATACCGCGTTCATGATAAACCGCTCCCGCCAGAAGGAATTAGCGCAATACGGCGTTACCCCGGAACAGGCCCAGGTACTGGACATTCTGCACCAGGGCCGGGGCATGGCTACGATTAGTGATATCGTCAATATAACGCTACGCCAGCACCATTCCATTTCCACGCTGGTAAGCCGGATGGCGATGCAGGGACTGGTAAAAAAAGTCAGGAACGCTTCCGATGCCCGCCGCTATAACGTCACTATCACGGAAAAAGGAAGGGCGCTGTTCCGGGCCATCACCAGGGACTCCATAACGGAGATATTTTCCTGCCTTTCCGAGCGCGACCGGCAAGAACTGGACAAAGGACTGAAAAAACTGATGGAAAAAGCCTACCGGGCGCTGATTAAACAGTAACGTAAGTATTTTATATTTACGATTGGAAATTTAAAAATGAAACCGGAGGGTCGTTTAATGGTTCGTAATGAAGATGAAGGTAAAACTCCCAGGCAGCAGCGCAAAGAACGTGAAAAAAGAATCATGGATGCTATTCAGCTCAAGCCAACAGACAGGGTGCCGGTTATTTCCTCCATCGGCTATTTCGCTGCCAAATATGCCGGCATACCCTGTTCCGCCGCATACTATGACTATGATGCCTGGTATGACGCTTATCAAAAGACGCTGCGGGATTTCAGGCCGGACTTTATCTACCAGCAGAACTTTACGCCGGGTAAAGCCCTGGAAATTTTGAATCCCAAAACGATGCGCTGGCCGGGCCACGGCGTCGATCCATACCAGGGACACCAGTCTATCGAAGTCGATAACATGAAAGCCGATGAATACGACCTATACATGAATGATCCTTCCGATTATATGTTCCGGACTTTCCTGTCCCGTACCAGCGACCACATGGAAGGCCTGGCTTTACTGCCCCGGCTGTCCGACCTGGGAGGAGGCCCCATGGGCATACAGATGATGGCAAGAGCTTTTTCCGAACCTAAAGTTGCAAAAGCTATCCGTATCCTCCAGCAGGCCGGTAAAGAAATGAGAAAATGGGACTCCAAAATAGCTAAATTTAATAAAATGGTGCGGGATATGGGCTTCCCAGAGTATTTCCAGGGCGCGGCCATGCCCCCCTTCGATGTCCTTTCCCACTCCATGCGCGGCATGCACGGCACGATGATGGATATGTTCCGCCAGCCGGATAAGCTTATCGAGGCCTGCGAATTTATTCTCAAGAAAACGCTGGAAAGACCGATACCCAAGCCCAGCGAGAACGGCTATACCAGGATTTTCATGACCAATACCCGCGGCTCCGACGACTTTTTATCGATGAAGCAGTTCCAAACCTTTTACTGGCCTACCTTTAAAAAGCTGGTCATGGCGCTTATCGAACGGGGGCATTTCCCCTGTATCTTTTTCGAGGGTAATTTTACCTCCAGACTTGAGTACCTGCTGGAGTTCCCCAAAGGCAAAATGCTGGCGCGTTTTGATACTACCGATATATACAGGGCCAAAGAAATCCTTAAAGACCATATCTGCATCGAGGGCAATGTGCCGTCTTCTTTATTGCAGGTGGGCACGGTGCAGCAGGTGAAAGACCACTGTAAAAATCTCATCGATGTCTGCGGCAAGGGGGGTGGCTATATACTTTCGCCCCGCTCCTCCACCGACGAGGTCAATCCCGCCAACCTGAAAGCCATGATTGAGTTTACTAAAGAGTACGGCAAATACTAGTGGAATAACCAAGATACAAGATACAAATTACAAACAATGACCAATAACCAATTTCCAAAGATGAGGGCGGGCTAAAAACCCGTCCTTTCTATTAGCTTTGATTCGTTTTGTAAAAATGGCATTTTTTTAAAATTTTGTCTCATAGCTAATACGATTTGTTTTGTAGCTAAAATTATTGTTTGTTTTTTGATTGAATTCATCATTTTAGCTATGATTCGTTCCGTTAATTTGTTTTGTTTTTCCTGTGTATCATGTTTTTTTTAGGAAGCAGCGGGTAAAAGTCCACACTACGCGCCTACCAGTATAAGAGGTAAGAAGCGAAATTGTAAAGGGAATTTTGTCACTACCGGCCTATCCCTTTTTATTTCTATTCTTCAGCCCGTTTCAACACCCGCAGCGCTCTCAGGGTTACCCATTTGTTGGGCTTGTTCATAGAACCGTATTTCACCCACATTTTATGATTATTATCAATAAACTCTAACGGCCATCTGCCATCCTCATCCTGCTTGCCCCGGATATAGTCCAGCGTGTTAGCCAGCCTGGGGTCGTTGCCGTATCCCAGCCCGGTTAGTGCCTCCGCAATCTGGAGGATATCCGCCCCCCAAAACGAAGGGAACCTGAATTGCCACCACCTTTTATCCGGCACGCCCGTCCTGTGGCCGGGAAAACCGGCCGTCGAGGGATCGACACTTAAGAAAAAATCTTCTCCGATTTTGATAGCACGTTCAACCAGACCAGTCCGACGTTCAACCGGAAGACGGGAAAATGCCAGCATTATCTTCACTCCTGCCCAACCGCAGGGCAGAAATTTATTCGTACGGCAAGCAAACTGCGGACCGAACCGTTTTAAGTCACGGAACGGGCCCGGACCGCCCTCCGCAGCATCCAGACCATCGCTGTTTAATTGCCTGGGTAAATCCTCATAAATTACGGTCCGTGCCATCCACTCGTAGGCGGTATTCAATCTATCGTCCCTACACCCTATATCCATCAATGAGGTCAACATGTTACCCTGCAGGCAACCAGCCGTACTTACAGGATTCCCGCTCCCAGTAAACTGACCTCCTCTGGTTAAGGCATGTTCCAGATAGTAGAAACAGGCGGTAGCGACGCGTTCATCCTCCTCGATAGAGGCGCCCAGTTCCGCCAGCGAGATAACGGACCAAACCGTGCCATGGCATTTAGGCGAATAGCCCGATCCCGGTTTTACCCAGTAGCCTTCCGGGTTCATTTCCGCCAGTATTTTAGCAATCGGTCCCTCCCGGTGGGCTTGGCGACTGGCGGCTTTTATTTCTTTCTCGTCGGCGTCAACTATATCACGCAGCGCAAGGTATCTTACCCCGGGGTCGTCCGGCTCCAGCAGCCAGTCGGTTGGGTCTGCCTTCAATTGCTTTTTCCAGTCCCGTTTTCCCATATCATTCTCTCCCAGCTATATTTCGCCGATGCCGAAATTATATCATAACTATGTAAAAAATCCCCTCCCTGTGTTTATATAAAAATGGATTATGCTTTTTTCCGTATCCCCCCCTTTGTGCTAACATTATATTAAGGGTTATATGCGTATTTTCCTGCGTATTGCGGCTCTATTCTGGAAACAGCGGCGTCTGGCTGTCCTCACCTACGCCTGCCTCTTTGCCGGGGCGGCGTTTTCCATGTTTATTCCCAATCTGACCGGCCGCGCTATCGATACCGCCCTGGGCTCCGGTCAGGCTTCCTTGCTGGTATTTTTAGCGCTGGGTATTGCCGGCGCCGGCATATTGCGCGGCGCCCTGAACTACGGACAGACCTACCTCGCGGAAGCCCTTTCCCAGAGGGTGGCCTACGACCTGCGCAACATGATGTATAACCGACTCCAGACGCTTTCTTATGCCTTCCATGACCGCTCCCAGACCGGCCAGCTGATGAGCCGCGCCACCTCTGATGTTGAAGGTATACGTATGTTCGTTGGTTTTGCCCTGCTGCGCGGCGTTTATTTCCTCGTCCTGCTGGTGGCTATCACCGTTGTGCTTCTCACTATCAACTGGCAGCTGGCGCTCATCAGCCTGTGCACATTGCCCTTTATCTCCTACCGCGCCGTCGTTATCGGCGATAAACTGCGCGTTTTCTTCATGAAAATTCAGCAGGGAATCGGTGTGCTAGGCACTTTCATCCAGGAAAGCATCGTCGGCGCCAAGGTGGTGCGCGCCTTCGCCCGCGAGGACTACGAGACGGAAAAATTCCTCAAGCAGGCTAAGGAAAACTATAACCTGGAAATTAAAATCAGCAAGCTGCTGGCCATCAACAGCCCGGTGATGAGCTTCGCCCTCTATTTCGCCATGGCGGGCATCCTCTGGTACGGCGGCCGCCTGGTCATAAACGGCGACCTGACCCAGGGACAGATGGCGGAGTTCCTCCTATACGTGGTCATGCTCAATATGCCGATTAGGATGCTGGGCTGGCTGACGCAGCTCTATTCGCGGGCGATGTCATCCGGCCAGCGTGTCTTTGAAGTCCTCGATGCGCCGACGGGTGTCGAGGAAAAACCCGAATCTATAGACCTCCCCGCAGTCAAGGGCGCCGTCGGCTTTGATAACGTCTCCTTCAGCTACGATGCCCGGCAGCCGGCCCTGGAGCAAATCACTTTCGATGTCAAGCCGGGGCAGGTAGTCGCCCTCGTGGGCGCCAGCGGCAGCGGCAAGTCCACCGTCGCCAACCTTATCCCCCGGTTTTACGATGTTACGTCAGGCCGCATTACCATCGACGGCAAGGATATCCGCGACCTTTCTTTAGAGTCGCTGCGCCGCAGCGTGGGAATCGTGCACCAGGACACCTTCCTCTTTTCCGCGACTATCCGCGAGAATATCAGCTACGGCCGGCCCGGCGCTACTTTAGATGAAATCAAACACGCGGCGAAAATCGCCCGCCTGCACGACTTCGTGATGAGCCTGCCGGAGGGCTATGATACATGGGTAGGGGAGCGGGGCATTACGCTTTCCGGCGGACAGAAGCAGCGGCTGGCTATCGCCCGCACCCTCCTCCTTAATCCCCGTATCGTCATCATGGACGATGCCACCTCCAGCGTGGATATGGAGACCGAGCACCGGATAAGGCAGGCTTTAAAATCGTTGCTGGCCGGTCGTACCACCTTTATCATCGCCCAGCGCCTGCGCTCCGTCCAGATGGCCGACCTTATTTTAGTGCTGGAGAACGGTCGTATCGTTGAAAGGGGCGCCCATAAAGAACTCATCGAGCGGGGCGGCTATTATAACCGGCTCTATAATCTGCAATTCCAGTACCAGGAAGGCTGGCAAACCGGGATGGAAGAAGAACCCGCCCCGGAAGAAACAGTGGAAACGGAGTCGCTGCCCGTTGCGGAAGGCCTTATAATACCGGTGGCCAACAAGACGCGCACCCGCAGCAGCCTTTCCGACTCTGATGATATAGTTTTCGGTAAGCCTTATGATTCACGCATCATCGCCCGCATGGCAAAATACTTCGCTCCCCACAAGGTTGCCGTTATTTTAACTATTTTAGCTACGCTACTCTACACCGGCACTATCGTCGCCAGTCCCTACCTGGTGGCGCTGGCCATCAATCAATACGTTGTAGCGGGGGACATATCCGGCCTCAACTTCGTTATCATGTTATTCATCGGCAACGCTATTATCAACCTGACGGCCTACTGGGGACAGATTCGGGCGGAGGCGGTTATCGGGCAGGGCATCCTGCTCCGACTGCGACGACAGGTCTTCAGCCATCTACAGCGCCTCTCCATCAGCTTCTTCGACCATAATGAGGCGGGGCGTATTATGTCCCGCGCCCAGGATGATGTGGGTGAACTGGGCGACTTCCTGGACTCCGGCGCTTTCTGGGTGGTGGGGGAGGTCGTCAGCCTTATCGCTATCGTCGTCGTCATGCTGACGATGAACCTCACCCTGGCTGTAATTTCACTAGCGGTGGTGCCCTTCCTCTTCTGGTTCATCGTCGTCTGGCAGAAGAAAGCCCGCCGGTCTTTTATACACGCCCGCCAGAAGCTTTCCGCAGTCAACGCCTCGCTGCAGGAAAATATTACCGGCATCCGCATTATCCAGAGCCTTTCCCGCGAGAAGATAAACTCGGAGCATTTCGACCGCGTAAATAAGGAAAACCTGGACGCCAACCTGCGTGCCGCCCGCCACTCCGCGGTGATGATGCCCGTTATGGAGACCCTGGTGTCGATAGCCACGGCGCTGACTATCGTCTTTGGCGGCCTGAACGTTATCAACGGC
>Ga0154649_1017_pt5 | contig 28072 bp, 29 predicted proteins | sample Rifle2008BG13ft_FD_116078 | JGI IMG/M metagenome (GOLD analysis project Ga0154649, IMG submission 116078) | Chloroflexi bacterium RBG_13_51_18
CTGGCGGGACAGAATGTCTTTAAAGTAATTGCAGATGCAGAAGATAATATCGTTGAAATTGATGAGTCCAATAATGAAAACAGCGTTACTCTCCAGACAACTGTAATAGAACCGCCGGATGAATCTGCCGTGGAAACTACAGACAACGCTACCTCGAACGAGACGGCTTCAATCCCCCCGGGGACTATAGATGCCGATGATTTGCCCCCCGCTCTAGATTTCGGAATCCCCTCCAATCTGCCTATTAATGCCCTCGATGAAATCTCCGAATACTCCGGCAGTGGTTTGCCGATGTGGCAGGACATCATGGGAAACCGCTGGATAGTAATCGGGGTGGGCGTGCTGGGCGGGGCTGGTATTCTCGTTTTACTGCTGCTGCGGAAACGTTCACAAACTGTGTAGCTTTATGTAAAGCTATTCCCGCTTTAACAACTAATTCAAATATCTATTTCTTGCCCAGATACTTCTCCGGGTCTTTGTCAAACGCTTTCTTGCAGCCCACCGCGCAGAAGTAGTATTTGACGCCTTTATAGTCGGATATAGCCGCCGCTTTTTTCTCGTCAACCGTCATCTTACATACCAGATCGATGGCCATTTTTACACCTCCATGAAATCTATTTTATTTGTTTAGGCCTGAAACCCCTCAAGCGCAGCGAGTTAGAGACCACGGTAATCGAGCTTAACGCCATGGCCACCGCTGCCATTATGGGATTCAGGAACCCGTAATCGCCAAGGATGAAATTCAGTCCCGAAGGTACGCCGCTGCTGTGAAAAACCGGATAAAGCACACCGGCCGCCACCGGTATCAGCAGCACGTTATAAGCAAAGGCCCAGAAGAGGTTCTGTTTAATAGTCCTCATGGTGCTCCGACTTAAAGCAACCGCCGCCGCGATACCGCTTAAGTCGCCGCGGATAAGGGTAATGTCCCCCGTTTCCATGGCGACATCAGTGCCGGTGCCTATAGCGATGCCGACATCCGCCCGGGCTAAAGCCGGGGCATCGTTAATACCATCGCCGACCATCGCCACCACCCTGCCCTCTTCCTGGAGTTTCTCGACTTCTTCGGATTTATGTTCCGGCAGGACTTCCGCCAGGACACGCTCGATGCCCGCCTGCCTGGCAATAGCCTCGGCGGCGCGACGGTTATCACCTGTCACCATCGCTACATCGATGCCCTGCCGCTTTATTTCCGCCACCACCGCCGCGGCGCCCGGCTTGAGCGTATCCGCCAGCCCGATAATGCCGGCCGCTTTAGCATCCACTCCTAAAAATATCACCGTTTTGCCTTCATTCCAAAGTTCGCCGGCTTTTTCTTCCAGCTCTCCGACTATTATATTATTGTCCTTCATTAATTTCAGACTCCCGAGCAGGTATTTTTTACCTTCCAGGCGCGCCTCGGCGCCGTGCCCGGGTATAGCTTTGAAATTTTTGATTGCCGTCAAAGAAAGCCCTTTTTCTTCAGCGGCTTTTACCACCGCCTCGGCCAGAGGGTGTTCAGAATCGTGTTCCACGGAAGCCGCCAGCCGTAACACTTCTTTTTCTGTAAACGAATCATTGACGATAATATCGGTAACGCGGGGCTTGCCCTCGGTCAGGGTACCTGTTTTATCCAGCAGCACCGTATTTATCTTGTAGAGTCGCTCCAGCGCCGCTGCGCTCCGGATAAGAATACCATGTTCCGCCCCCTTGCCGGTGCCCACCATAATCGCTGTGGGTGTTGCCAGGCCAAGGGCGCAGGGGCAGGCAATAACCAATACAGCGATAAAATTCAAGAAAGCGAAGGTAAGCGAGGGCGACGGACCGAAAAAGTACCAGATAATAAAAGTCACAATTGCGATGCCGATAACCACCGGCACGAAGTAGCTGGCAATAATATCGGCAAGGCGCTGTATAGGTGCTTTACTGCCCTGGGCTTCTTCCACCAGGCGGACGATACGTGCCAGAGTGGTATCTTTACCCACGCGCGTTGCCTCGAACTGGAAGCTGCCGGTCTTGTTGATGGTTGCCCCGATAACCTCGTCGCCTTCTTTTTTTTCTATCGGCAGGCTTTCACCGGTGACCATAGACTCGTCGAGAGACGGATTACCCTGCCGGATAATTCCATCCACGGGAATGCGTTCTCCCGGACGCACCAGGACAAGGTCACCAACCTGCACTTCCTCCACCGGTATTTCCAGTTCTTTGCCGTCGCGGACAACCAGGGCGTTTTTCGGCTGCATTCCAATAAGGTTTTTAATCGCCGCCGATGTTTGCCCCTTGGCTCTCGCCTCCAGATAGCGCCCCAATAAAATAAAAGCGATAATCATCGCCGATGTATCAAAATATAAACTGGGAGCCGTGCCCCCGATTGTAAGCACCGATGGGAACAGTACCGCCACCACGCTGTAAAAATAGGCCGCCGATGTTCCTACGGCAATCAGGGTATTCATATCGGCGGTGCGGTGCTTTAAAGCGCCCCACGCCCCTTTATAAAAACGCAGCCCCGCCCAGAACTGCACCGGCGTTGCCAGCGCCCATACCACATATTCCATGCCGGTAAAGTGAGGCGAAAACATTATCGCCATGATGATGATTCCCAGACCGACCGCAAGAATGAAGTTGTTCCTCACTTTTTTTATTTCGCGTTCGGCGGCGGCGGTCACATCTTCCGCTGTTTCAGCCTCTCTGCCCAGCTCATAGCCGGCGTCTTTCACCGCCCGGCGGAACCCCCCTACATCCGTCCCTTCCAGGTACTCTACCGCAGCTTTCTCCGAGGCCAGGTTGACACTCACGGATATCACGCCGGGGACGCTTTTCAGAGCTTCTTCGACGCGGGCAACGCAGGAGGCACAGGTCATCCCCTGTACCGAGAAAATAGATTTTTGTGTAGCCACCCCATATCCCATTTCCACGATAGTATTTGCAAGCTTAGAAACGTTTACCTTTTCAGGGTCATATTCTACAGAAGCTATTTCCGAGGCAATGTTGACCCCGGCGCTTTTTACACCTTCGGTTTCTTTCAAGGCCTGCTCCACGGCAGCCGCGCAATTGGCTCAAGTCATGCCGGTAACATGGATCCGGGTTTTTTGCAGTTCTTTAGTCTTAACTGTCATGTTCAGCTATTCCAAACCTCTAGATTCCTATACTTTATATAGCATATCATACTCCGCAATACGCCCTTTGTATGTGACCATTATCACTCGTTCATATGTAAATCGGTTATTTCCTCTCCTAATCTTAATCATATTTAAATAATTCACTGTTATCTTAATGTTAGAAAGCCAGGAAAGGGGGTGACAATTTATGTGGCGAAATAAGAAATTAATTATCTTAGAAGTGCTGGTGGTAGTAATGCTCGTGGCGACGCTGGGAGCGGTGGCCGTGGCAAGAGCAGACGATGAAACCACGACTCTGGTTGAGAACAACACGACCGGCCTGATGGAAAAAGTAGCGGAAATTTACCAGGCCAAAACGGGCACCGCTATCGACCCGCAGGAGCTCCAAAACGCCTTTGTGCAGGCACGTAATCAGAACAGGGTTGAAGTCCGTTCTCAATGCCTTGATAAACTCGTGGAACAGGGCAAGATAACCCAGGAACAGGCGGATGAATTCAAGGCGTGGCTGGACGCTCGGCCGGATGCTTTAAGCGAGGAGTTCCAGCAATGGCTGGATTCACGTCCGGATATTATGGGCATGTTCGGGCAAAATAACGGAGGCGGCGGTATGATGTTTGGCAGCGGCAGGCACCAGGGAAAAGCCGGAATGGGGGGCGGTTTCGGTCTTCAGTCTCACGACTGCTGGTCTGAATAATATAAAAGTTTGCCTGATAGTTAAAGTCGGATGACAGGAGTGGGGAACATTCCCCGCTCCTGTTTTATTAACATTTTCTTAACATTTATGTTATAACATAAATTGAAAATAATAAACGCAGGAATTCTGACATGTCAGGGAAAAAAGTGCTGGTCGTCGATGATGACGTTAAAACCGTAGAACTGGTCAAGCTTTATCTGAACCGTGACGGCTACCGCGTGCTTACCGCTTACGACGGTAATAATGCTCTGCAGATGGCCCGTGAGAGCCGTCCCGATCTTATTGTACTGGACCTCATGCTGCCGGGCATGAACGGACTAGATGTATGCCGCACTCTCCGCAAAGAATCGGATGTTCCCATCATCATGCTTACCGCTATGACCACCGACGATGACAGGCTGACCGGCCTCAATATCGGCGCGGATGATTACGTCACCAAGCCCTTCAGCCCGAGGGAGCTGGCCGCCAGGGTGCGTGCGGTCCTGCGCCGCCTCCCGGGAGAACGGGGCCCTGATAAAATAGAACACGGCGCACTCACTGTTAATTTTTTAAAACATGAAGCCTACCTGGATGGCCGACCCCTGAACCTGACCCCTATCGAATTTAAAGTGCTGGGCGTGCTCATTAAAGAGCCGGGCCGCGTGTTCAGTCGGGCGCAGATTATCGAAAAAGCGCTGGGGCATGATTTTGACAGCTTCGACCGCACCATCGATGTCCATATTCTCAAGCTGCGCCGTAAACTTGAACCCGACCCACGCCAACCAAGGTATATCAAAACCATTTATGGAGCCGGCTATAAACTCCTGGAGACCGACAGTGACACACAACCTTAACTTCCGGCTCCTGATAGCTTTCACTCTCATCATCATCGTCACCATCGGCTCGGCGTTTTTCCTTACCTACCGGACCACACGCAATGAGATTACCCAGATGGGAGAACGCATGGAACTGTCTCAGGACGCCAGAATGCAGTCGGAGCTTTCCAGTTATTACCAGATCGTCAATACATGGGAGGGTATCCAGGTTTTTATAGAGCAGTGGGGCGAATTGTATCAGCGCAGGATAATCCTTGCCGATAAAAACGGTGTCATAGTGGCGGATTCCGACGGTCTGCTTTTAGGCAACACCTATAACGATGATTTAATCGGTGAGGAGATGGCGCAAATCCCCATATCCGCGACCGGCCAGGTACTAGAAATTATTATGCCCCAGAGGAAGGGAAAACCATGGGTATCAACTATAACTCCCGATACCGCCGGCACGCTCTATGTCGTTCACGGTGAATTTCCGAACATCAATCAGGCTGCGCTCCAGATAACATTTGAAAGTATCGGCCGTTTCTTTATCTTTGGAGGACTGGTGGCTATCGCTATTGCGATATTACTTACCTTCCTGCTCTCCCGGCGTATCTTATCGCCGGTTAAAGCGCTTATCGGCGCTACCAGGCGATTCGGCCGTGGTGATTTTTCTCACCGGGTGGACTATAAAGACAAGGGCGAACTCGGCGAGCTGGCCAGCTCCTTTAATTCTATGGCTGACGACCTGGAACGTATCGAGCGCTTGAGACGCAATATGGTGGCCGATGTCGCTCACGAGTTGAGAACGCCGCTATCCAATCTCAAGGGTTATCTCGAAGCTATCAGCGACGGCGTTATCAAGCCCGATGAATCCACTATCCGATCTCTCAATGAAGAGGCATCATCGCTTTCACGCCTCGTCGCTGACCTGCAGGAACTAAGCCTTGCTGACGCCGGTGAGTTGAAAATGACCATCCAGCCGGAAAATATCAATGACTTAATATATGAAACGGTAAACGCATTACAGCCCAAGGCAGCCGCGAAGGATTTAAAGCTGATTACCGACCTGTCTACGGAACTCCCCGAGTTGAATATCGATGCCCAGCGCATCAAGCAGGTGCTTTATAATCTGCTGGATAACGCCATCGCCCACACCGGCAAAGGCGGCACGATAACAGCGGCTGCCAAACATCAAAACAATATGGTTTCTATTAGCGTATCGGACACGGGCGAAGGCATCCCGACGGAAGAACTGCCAATGATTTTCGAGCGCTTTTACCGGGTAGATAAGTCCCGCGCCAGGACTACCGGTGGCAGCGGCCTAGGGCTTACCATAGCTAAAAGACTGGTGGAAGCTCATGGGGGGAAAATCAGCGTTGACAGCCAGCCCGGTAAAGGCAGCACTTTCACCTTTATCTTGCCGGTTCGATAATCTTGGAGTTGGGCTTTATATACCAGTGATTTCTAAACGCAGCCGGTTGCCTTGGGCACACCCGACCATTTACAGGCTGAATTTGCCGGCCCCTCCGGGAAAAGGTCGTAAAGCTTCTTCAGGCTGAACCCGGTTTCCTTGATAAGTCTTCTAATCATCGGGCAGATGCCGTTGGCGAGGTAATAATTCCTTAAATAGTTGATAGCTGTCCAGTGCTCTTCCGTAAGTTCGTTGATTCCCTCTTTCGCCCCGTAAGCTCTGGCAATATCCTCATTCCATTTATTGGTTTCCTGCATGAAGCCGTGCTCATCTACCTCCAGCATCACACCCGCTAGTTCCATTTTTGCCATTTCAATTATTCCTTTCCAGAACAAAATAGCTTTATTTATTCCCCGCCCACCGCAGGTAATGATAGCGGATTAAATATAAAACAATCAAATACGCTTGAAATTATTCTTCGTCCCAGGTGATAAATGGCTTTTTAACATCTACCATAGCATTTACTATCAGTTCCGCCAGGCCGCCGCAAATTATCCCGGATTTCTCCCGCGCCCCATAATATTTAAACATATCTTTAAATTGCAGTTTACAGTTCAGGCAAGGCGCACAGAGGTACTTTCCAACCTCCGGCCCGGGCTGGTCGGCGAAGGCTTCAAGTATCTGTATGAATTTCATCCTCCCGGAGACATTTACTTTCCAGTCGGTGAAATTAACATCGGACATTACGCTCAAGCCGCCACCCCCGCCGCAGCAATAGTTATCCACGCCGTGCGGGGTCATCTCGCGGAATTGCGGGCAGAGATAGCGTAGAATCCTCCTCTGCGGCTCGACAATGCCCAGGTTTCTAACGACGTTACAGGGGTCATGAAGCGTTACCGGGAAATTATTTTTCGATGGGTCGAATTTTATCTTGCCGCTGAAGACGATGTCTTCTAAGAAAGACATGGCATCCTGACGCGGAATATTCAGGTCGCCGATAAGCAGCCGGTCGGCCACGGTTATCAGGGCTTTATGCTCGTGGCCGCATTCCCCCATCACTATCTTTTTTACCTTCAGTTTCCGAGCGATTTGCGCATGTTTCGTGACAATCCTTGCCAGTTGAATATCATCATAGAACAGGCCGTAATTGACGCCGTCATATCCCGGCGCCTCGGAAGAAAGCGTCCAGCTGATGCCGGCAGCATTGCATAAAACGGTAAAGGCTATAACGCTCGCCGGGAAAGAGAGTATATCGCCGGCGCTGTGGAGCAGCAATACATCGGCTCCCTCTTTATCCCAGGGCGTTGCCACTTTAATACCGGTACTCTCGGTAAAGTCCTCATCAAGGAACTCTATATTATCTATGGCAACAGCGGGACGCATACCTGTCGGCGACCCCACCTCCAGTTGCAGCACCGTGCCCTTTTCATGAAGCTCCTTAGGCGCCCAGCCCAGCTCCTGACTGAATAGTTTACGCAGCTCCCGGGTGATAAGGGCATTATCCACCCCCAGCGGGCAGATCTGGGCGCACCGCCGGCACAGCGTGCAGCGGTAGCTTAATTCGTACAACCGGGAAATTGTCCCCCAGTTGATTTCTATATTTCCCGCGCCGAGTGCGGCGCGCAACTTTCCGCCGGACTTAGCATATTTATTAATTAGACGCCTGAATATCTCCGTGCGGTAGGTCGGCCTGTAAATGTCCTTCTTACCGCTGGCAGTATAAACTGTGCAGGCATCGCTGCAGGTCTGGCATCGCGCGCAATAGTCCAGCGAAAGGAGCAGCGGCTGGAGAAAGGTCCAGTTATTTTCCTTGCTTAACAGCTTCTTGAGCCCCGCCACAAATTGTCCGATGTACTTATTCTCTTCCGCTTTGTCTTTTGGCTTCGGCAAGGCAAGAGCGCTGAATCCGTCGAGGTTGTTTACCAGTCTTACTTTCTGGTCATCGGTAAGTTGCTTTAATCCTTCGTTCTTATCATAAGGCGGCGGCAGAGGTATCAACTCATCGATATTAACTTCGTCGAGTTGTACATCCCCCTCTTTGGAGATATCGGTTAGTTTAAGGTGTTTTTTCGTCATGTTTCTTCTCAGTAACTATTTCAGCCCAGGTTCGCCCTGACTTTATGTGGGGGGCAGACCAGCTAACAGGTTTATCCAGTAATCCCTTGATATCGCTTTCCACTTTGCTTCCCCTGAAATTCGGCCGGTCATCCCACCGTACCCAGAGGAAGGCAAAAAACTTGGTGATGTAATGCATGGAGCGTGTGAAAGGCAGATATATCAGGAACATGTCAAAAAGTATAATATGGGCAGCCGTGGCAGGTTCAACGGATACAGGGTTCAGAGTAACAACCCCTCTCCAGAATTCCCGGTATTGATAAAAGGTGGGGTCGGCAAAAATCCAGGCATATATCCCGCTTAAAAAAACCACTAGTGTGAATACGTAATTCAAATAGTTCTGGGGAGTGGCAAATGCCCTTAAATCCCTATCGGCCAGTCTTTTAATTATTAAGCCCGCGCTGCCGAAAGCGCCGGTAATAAAGCTTATCACTCCACATACCAGGATACCGTAATAAAATATCTTACCAAGAATGTATACAGAATCTGCAGCGACAGGATTTCCGGCTATCATTACCAACGCGCCGAAGAAACACAAAATGTGAAAGACAATTATTAGGATAAATCCTATATGCCAGGGAAATAATACCAGCCAGTACCACCGGTTGCTTTTAAAGTACTCGCTGAACTTCAGGTTTTCTTTCAGTAAATATATGATGCCTTTTCGTACTGTTTTTCCATGGTTTTTCCGCCACTCCCGTTCATCCTCAATATAAGCGCTGCCGTATCTGCCTTTAGGTTCGGAAATAACCGGGTACAATTCCCAGCGTAAATGCACCGGCAGCCTGGCTATTTTAATAACTTTTACAGCGTACATTAGGATGATGAAGATATACGCAAAATAAGTGAGTGCTACCAGAAAAATATTCATTGTAACCTCAAGAAATGGTACCAGCGTAAAAATACGGGTTATTATTTCATACTATCGATGATGAATCCGGCGGCCAGTCTGACCCCTAACCCCGGAGGCAGTCCGCATTTCTCAAAACCCTTGTCCGCTGAGAAAGCCATCATCGCCTCTTCACTTTCACCAGGATTCAGCCGCTTGCCCAATATTACCGTCTCGATAATATCCGAGCAGTATAAATGACCCACAGCATCTTCAAAATAAGCCATGAATTTTTGCGAAGTCATGATAGTCCTGTTCATGGTTTCGTAGTCCAGCCGGTCGTCGCTGCCGAAATACAACCCGAAGGTAATCAGGCTGCCGGTAATGCCGCCGCATATTTCACCAGTCCCGCCGATGCCGGGGAAAGGCGTCAGCGCTTTGATAATTTCCATGTTGCCCAGCCCGAATTCCTCCAACAGCGCCATGGCCGTGCCCTGGGCACAGTTCTTAAAAATAAAGTTATACTCTTCCGCCCGCCTTTGTACGCGATCTAGTATTTTCTCTTTATCGGCTTTCATTTCTTTCGGGTCCAGTTTCTTCCGGAGAATACCTTTCTTCGTCAACTCTCTGACACGGGCTGTAATAGCTTCCGTATCCCAGACCCTTGCCGCCAGTTCATCTACCTTTCTTTTCAATGCAGGATAATCTGTCATTATCTATACCTCCTCGTTCGACTCTGTGGAAAATCTGGTTAGAAGCCAATCGCTTTTCAGTCTTTTCTTATTATAAACGATTTAACTGTCATTGAAAAAAATCTATCGATAAATAGAAATGATTACAGCGGCTTTTGGCACTTGGCATTCATTATGATATCTCAAGGCCGGGACTTATATCCACCCCACCCCAACCACACGCTATTCTTCTTTCTTGGCTGTATAGTCCGTGCCGACATCATGGTGCTGGCGGAGGGGGATTTCCTTGATGAAAAGATTGACGACAAACGCTACGATAATAGCGACAAGAGCGTATAAAAACACTTGAGAAATAGATATTGAAAGCGAGTCACGCAATCCCTGTGTTACATCCTGTAAAATCGCGCTACTCTGGTCTCCCATGCCCCCTATAATCTCCTGCAGTTGGGCCTGCGCCTGCGGGTCCATCAATATCTGGGGATTATTCATGATGGCATCAATCTGCTGCTGGGGCACTTTAGCAACAAAATCTGCGGGGAGTCTTGTTAGCAATTCTGCGGCGAATTTGTTGTTCATCACCGAACCGAATATTGCCAGGCCTACCGACCCTCCGATGGAGCGGAAAAAGGCAGTGGAAGACGTGGCCGCGCCGAGCAATTTATATGGCACCGTATTCTGTACCGCAAGCATATAAAGCGGCATCGTTATACCCAGGCCGAAGCCGGTAGTTACCATATATGCTATTGCTGTCGCATTTGTGGTATCCACGTTCATCCGGGAAAGCAGCCACATCCCTATCGCCATCAATGCCAGCCCCACCACTCCCTGCAGGCGATAATGTCCTCCCGTCCTTGATAGGACCTGACCGGATATCGCGCTGCCGAAGACCACCCCCAGCATCATCGGCGTTATAAAGCTGCCGCTGGACGTAGCCGATTCCCCGAGGACACCTTGAAAGAAAAGTGGAATGAAGATAATAGTACCAAACATACCGGCTGATGTCAGGAATATCAATACCGACGAAATAGCTACAATGCGGTCTTTGAAAATCGCCAGCGGGATAATCGGCTCTTTGCTGCGGCTTTCCACCCATATTAAAAGCGCCAAGGCAACCACAGAAAAAACGAACATACCTATTATCTGCCCCGAACCCCAGGCATATTCCACACCGCCCCAGGATAAAGCCAACATGAGCGGCACCACACCAAGGATTAGAAGAACCACCCCCGGGTAATCGACGCTGTGCTTCAGATTGTCCGGCCGGAAATTAGGGAAGAAGAAGATAAACAGTAAAATTACAATTAAGCCCAGCGGTACGTTAACGAAGAACACCCAGTGCCAGGAAAGTGTATCGGTTATATAACCACCAAGTGTAGGACCGACGATAGATGAAACCCCAAATACCGCGGCAATGAATCCCTGGTATTTCCCCCTCTCCGCCGGAGGAAAAAGGTCGCCGATAACGATGAAGGCATTAGCCATGATAACACCCGCCCCTATCCCCTGGAGAGCGCGGAAAATAATAATCTGGTTCATGGTACTGCTTAGACCGCACAGTATAGAAGCCAGCATGAAAATAATCAGTCCGCCGATATAAAATATTTTCCTGCCGTAAATATCGGTCAGCTTGCCGGTAATCGGCACAACAACCGCTGAAGAGATAATATATACCGAGGTAACCCAGGTATACTGGCTGAAGCCTCCCAGGTCGCTGATGATGCGGGGCATGGCTGTCCCCACCACCGTCTGGTCGAGGGCGCCCAGGAACATCGCCAGCATTACGCCGCCGAAGGTAATCAATACCTGCTTCCTGGGTAATGAGCGCAGTCCTATGGGTTGTGTGCTATTATCTTGCGTCATGAAATTTCTTGAAAAACTGAATTGACATGTTAATTAGATGTTGGACTAAATACATTATATCTGATATCGTTAATATATCAAAACTATCTTAAGTACTTAATGCCCGTTATATATAGATAGAAAAATATGATACGGAGGAAATATATATGAAAAAGCTAGTTATCTTTAGCATGGTCTCCATACTGCTGTTGCCCCTGCTGGCGGCCGGGTGCGGAGGAGGAGCTAGCACGATTGAGCTCTCCCTGGAGAATTTTTCCGCGCAAAACAATATCGTCAAGAATGTCGAACTTGGCAAGTCCGACTCTCTGACCGTAAGACTGGGGTCCAATCCTACCACCGGTTATGAGTGGGGAGACGCTGAAATAAGCAACGCGGCGGTTATTGCGCAGAAATCCCACGATTATATTGCCCCGGATACGGAACTGATGGGCGCTCCCGGAACTGATGTCTGGGTGTTTGAGTCTCAAGGTACCGGTTCGGCAACTATTAAATTCAGCTACGGTCAACCCTGGGAAAACGGAGAAAAGGACGCCTTCACCCTGACGATTAACGTAACTGTGAAATAACCACGCCCGGGTAAACACCTGAAAGCAAGGGGGAGTTCCAAACTCCCCCTTTTTATTCATATTAGCAAAACACGTTTCTCATGCTATAATAGACCAGCGTTTTATTGACGGATAATTTTATGGATAATAAAAGCCTGGAAATGCTTGAGTTTCCCCATATCAGGGAAATTCTGGCTGACTATACCTCTTTTTCCGCCAGCCGCGAACTGGCGTTAAATCTGCAGCCGCTGCAGGATTATGACCGTATTTCCCAATTGCTTCAACAGACGGCGGAAGCACGCCAGCTGCTTACGCTGGATAAAGGCTTCTCCATTGGGAGCGCCCATGATATCCGCGCTAAGGTCAGGCTGGCAGCGCTGGAAGGCATCCTCGACCCCATAAGCCTGGTAGAAGTCCAGCAGACTCTCGCCGCCCTGCATGATTTACGCCGCTATCTCAAGAGCATTTCCGAGGACTTTCCCCTGCTCTGGAATATCGCCCAGGACGTCGTCGAACTGCACCAGATTGAAAAAGATATCGGCGCCTGCCTCGACCCCGCCGGAGAAGTACTGGACACCGCCTCGCCGGCGCTGGCAAATATCCGGGCACAGCTGCGCTCCACCCGCAGCGAGATACTGGAAAAACTGGAATCTATCGTCCGTTCGCCCCGCGGCGACCGCTTCCTCCAGGAGGATGTCATCACCGAGCGGGAGGGGCGCTATGTCCTCCTCGTTAAGGTAGAAAACCGCCATGACATTAAGGGCATCGTCCACGATATTTCCAACACCGGCGCTACGGTTTTCATGGAGCCTACCGCCACCGTGGGACTGGGCAATGCCATCCGCGAGCTGGTGGCGGAAGAACGGCACGAGGTTGAAAAAGTCCTGCGGCTTTTAAGCGCCGAGGTAGGCGCGCATGCTCAAGACATCACCCACAGCATCGCACTTACCGCCGAGCTCGACCTGATATTAGCCAAAGCGAGATACGCCCGCCGCCTCAATGCCGTCGAACCTCTTATCTCCACCCCGGCCGGCGATGGCGACGGTAAAATAAAGACAGGCTCAATCAAACTTGTCAATGCCCGCCATCCGCTCCTCGGCGATAAAGCCGTGTCGTTTTCCGTAGAACTGGGAGACGGCTTTTCGGTGCTGGTGGTTACCGGCCCCAACACCGGCGGTAAAACAGTGACGCTTAAAACCATCGGCCTTCTTAGCGTCATGGCGCAGGCAGGCATGCCAATTCCAGCCGATAGCTCCAGCCGACTGCCGATTTTCGATGGTGTTTTCACCGATATCGGCGATGAGCAGAGCATCGAGCAGACGCTTTCAACCTTCAGCTGGCACATGGGCAATATCGTCCGTATTATCGGGCAGGCCGGCAGTAAAAGCCTGGTGCTCCTCGATGAACTGGGCACCAGCACCGACCCTGCCGAAGGCTCCGCCCTCGCCAGAGCGATACTGCGTCACTTCCTCGCCCGCGGCACACTCACGGTGGCCACCACGCATTTCAGCGACCTCAAGGCTTTCGCTCACACCACCCCCGGCCTGAATAATGCCTCGCTGGAGTTCGACCCCAAAACGCTGGCTCCTACCTATCATCTGACTATCGGCACGCCGGGGGGCAGCAACGCTTTAGCCACCGCCGCCCGACTCGGCCTGCCGGCTGAAATCATCAACGATGCCCGCAGCTTGCTGTCCGGGCACAGTCAGGAACTGGAAGGCTTGCTGTCAAACTTGATGGAGGAAAAACAGAAAATCACCTCCCTCGAACTGGATTTATTAACGGAACGTGATAAGGTAACTAAGCGTAGTGCCGACCTGGAAAAAGAGCTGCAGCGGCTCAAGACCGAGGAGCGTAAGGCTATACAGATGGAGAGGGATGAAATTGTGCGCGAGGCCGCGGAACTGCATAAAGAGATACGTCAAGCCGCCGCCGAACTGCGCAAGGAAAAGACCGCCGCCAGAGTGGAGCAGGCCAGGCACTCCCTGGCAAAAGTCCGCGAGCAGCTTGATAGCGCAGCCTGGCAGCCACCCGCCGGAGAAACGACGGAAGAAGATACCGGCGTTATAAAAATCGGGGACACGGTAATTGTAAAAGAGGCCGGTCTTACTGCTACGGTGACGTCTATATCTGAAGAAGCACAGGAGGTAGAAGTGCAGGCCGGCAATACCAGGATGAGACTCGGCCTGGGCAGCGTGGTAAAAACAACTCCACCGTCACCGGGAATAATCTCCCCGCCTGTTAAATTACCCCCCTCCCGCCATGTTTCCCTGGAACTCGACCTGCGCGGCAAGCGCGCCGATGAAGTGGAGCCGCTACTCGATTCCTATCTTAACGACGCCGCTCAAGCTAATATTTCCCAGGCCCGCATCATCCACGGCATCGCCACCGGAACGGTCAGGAGTATTGTCCGCGAATTTCTTAAGACCCACCCGCTGGCTAAGTCCTTCCGCCCGGGCAACCGTGATGAAGGCGGCGACGGCGTTACTATGGTCGGATTATAAAATGGCGATTAAATCAAAAAAGCTAGTCCTTACCCGCGCCAAAACTCTCGACTTCCTGGAAAGGCTTGCCGCCGCGCCTGACGATATCGACCTGACGCTTTATATTCCGCCCCGCCTCCCCGCCACTGAACTTGAATCTCTGCTTGGAGAAGCAAGCTCTTCTGCTGATATAGCCGGCGAGTTAGAAGATATAGTTGTCCGCTCTCCTCATGGGGTCGTTGTTTTCCGGGGTGCCGCGCAGAATTTTCTCATCGTTCCCCCGTTTCCGGTTGCTGAAAAAAGCCTGGTCCGCTCGCTTGATATAGCTCCGCTCCGGTCGCTGCTCGAACGTAAATATCACGTCGGCGTTGTATTGATACGTTTGGGCTCGTATGCCGTCGGCATTTGCCTTGGCGATAAGCTGATAAGCAGTAAAGTGGGCACAGGACTCGTCCACGGACGGCACCGCCAGGGAGGGTCATCGGCGCACCGTTTCGAACGCCACCGCGATAAACAGATAGAGTCCTTCCTTATACGCGTCTGCGGGCATGTCCGCGAACAATTAGAACCTTACGTAAAGTCGATAGACTATATCGTCTATGGCGGCGCTCGCACCACGATATTAATGCTCCAGAAATACTGCCCTCTGCTGATGAAACTGGATAAACCCATCCTCCCGCCCCTTTTAGACATTCCCGAACCACGCCGTACCGTGCTGGAATCAGCCGTCAGCCGTGTCTGGTCGAGTACTGTTTACAACTGGACAGGAGATTAGCCGGCGGGCTTGAGCAGTTCTTTTAGTCGTGCCACCGCCGGCGGCAGCACTTCGCCGATTTTCTCTGTAAACCTCAGGTGGGTATTTTTATCGAAGGGAGTTTCTCCCTGGTTGATGATAACCAGCTTCGCCCCCGCCTCCATAGCCACTGCGGGCATATCCGCCGCCGGGTAGACCACCAGACTCGACCCTACGACGATAAAAAGGTCGCACTTCTGCGAGTGTTTATATGAATCCTGCAAGTCTTTAGCCGGCAGTGAGTCGCCGAAATTGACGACCGTGGATACCAGCCTGCCACCGCACAGAGGACATTTTTCCTCCCCCTCCTCCCGGTCCATCTTAAACTCGCAGGACACACAGCGTACTTTAGTTAAATTACCGTGCAATTCCGCCAGCATTTCCGGCCTGATGCCCGACTTCAAATGCAGGTTGTCAACGTTCTGAGAAATCAGGAAGTCCAGCCTGCCCAGCTTTTGCAGTTCAAAAATGGCATAGTGTCCGTTATTCGGTTCAGCGTCGGTGAAGTCCTGCCTTGGCGTGGACAGTCCTTTATCGCGCCGCGTCCACAGTCCGTCCGGCCCGCGGAAATCGCGCAGGCCCGACTCCGTGCTGATGCCGGCGCCGGTGAATACCACCGTGTATTTAGACTCCACCAGCCATTGTGCCAGCGTGCCGATTCTTTCATTCAAATCCGTCATAACTTCATTCCTCGTAATGTCTCCATCGTTTCCATATTATCGCCATGATGTGTATATGTCAAAGCTATATTTTCATATATTGACAACTCTTCCGATCCATGTTATTATTTAGGTGTACCTAAACATTAGGCTTGCCTAAAAGGAGTCTTTAATGAGCAACAGCACTGAAGAATACCTGGAAGCTTTATACAGTCTACGCAGGGAAACCGAACCGGTCAGCACCTCCGCTCTTTCCAAACGGCTTAATATCGCGCCGGCCAGCGTCACCGAGATGATGCACAAGCTGGCAGAAAAAGGTTATGTCAAATATTCCCCCTACCACGGCGTAACCCTTACTTCTAAAGGCTATCGTTCCGCCGAGAAAATGACCCGCAAGCACCGTCTTCTGGAAAGGTTCCTGCACGATGTCTTGAAGATAGGCAATGATAAAGTTCATAAAGAAGCCTGTGAAATGGAACATGCCCTCTCCGATGAGACCGCCCGCGCCATGTGCCAGGCTTTAGAGTCGCCGGACAGCTGTCCCGATGACGGACAGCTTATCCCCGCCTGCGACCTCGGTTTCTCCAGCTGTGAAGAGTGCCGCAAATGGGGACAGGATAACCCGGAAAAAATTAGCAAGCGCAAGTCCAGCGTCGTCTCGATGTCCGACCTGAAAGAAAACCAGGAGGGCCTCATCAGCTTTATCCGCGGGGATAATAATGTGCTCCGCCGCCTGCTGGATTTGGGGCTTACTCCTGATACAAAAATCAAAGTCTGTCGCGTCTCACCGCTCAAAGGCCCGGTGGAAATAGCCTGCCGCGGTTCGAGGCTGGCCCTCGGGGATGAAATCGCCCGCAACGTCTTCGTGGAAAAAGTAGCTAATTAGTCCGTGAGGTCAGCTTGGTTAGTATGCTTTCACATCACGCCGCCGCTCCTGAAAAAAAGCCGGTAAGCCGAAACGGCAAGCATTTAACAATCGCCCTGGCCGGCAATGCCAACGTGGGCAAGAGCGTTATCTTCAATCAACTGACCGGCTCACACCAGACTATCGGCAACTGGCCGGGCAAAACCGTTGAGAGCGCCAAGGGTTTCCTTGACTTCGAGGGCTATAATATCACCATCGTCGACCTGCCCGGGATTTATTCTCTCTCCACCTTCTCTATTGAGGAAATCGTCACGCGGGACTTCATCGCCCGTGAAAAACCGGATGTCATTATCAACGTCATCGGTGCTCCGGTACTGGAACGCAATCTCTTTTTTACCCTGCAACTAATGGAAATGGACATGCCGATGGTCGTCTGCCTTAATCAAATCGACCTCGCCGAGTCGAAGGGCATAAAAATCGACGCTGCCGGGCTGGAAAACCGACTGGGAATACCTGTCGTGCCCACCGTTGCCTCTAGAGGCCAGGGAATCCGTGAACTCGTTGCCAGGGCCATCGAGACCGCCAAATCCCCGGAAAACACTATAGCAACAAGACCCGTCGCCGGTGAAGTTATCAAAGACCGTCCGGTTCCCGAAGCGGGCCGTCGCGGACGACACGGACGCCGGCGCCGCCATCGCCGTGGAGCGCGGTTCCGGGGCGGCATCGATACCGGCCTTACAGCTTTAGCTGGTCTTATCGACTCCGAAAATCTCGACCTGGACTACCCATCTCACTGGGTAGCCCTCAAACTCCTCGAAGGCGATGCCACCATCACCGACCTAGTACGGGCGAAATCGGAGAAAGTCATCGCTGCCTCCGAGGTACTTGCCAGGCAAACGGAAGAAGTTTATAAGCAGCCGCGCTTCGCCGCCGTCGCCTCGGAAAGGTATGCCCTCGCCAATGAGATAGCCGGTGATGTTCAAATCCAGGCAGTATCCAAACCTACTTTCGTTGAGCGACTTGAACGCCTGACCACCCAGCGAGTGTTCGGCTATGTTACGTCCGTTATCGTAATTGCCGGACTGCTGCTCTGGACATTCACCGTGGGCAATGCTCTTTCCACACTGCTTTCGGATGCCTTGAGCTTTTTCCAGCCCGTCGACCCTCAAATCAGCGGGTCGTTCTGGAGTATCCTCTGGAACGGAATTTTCGGCGGGTTCGTCGCCGGTGTAACATTAGTCCTGCCTTTCGTTATCCCCTTCTATTTGCTGTTGGCAATCATGGAGGACTCCGGCATTCTGACCAGGGTCGCTTTCATGCTTGATAGCGCCATGCACCAGATGGGACTTCACGGTAAAGCCATCATACCCTTAATCCTCGGCTTCGGCTGCAGTGTTCCCGCTATCGCCGCTACCAGAATCATGGGAACGCGCCGCGAACGCCTGCTGGCATCGTTCGCCGTCACCTTCGCCCCCTGCACCGCCCGCACTATAGTGGTCCTCGGACTGGTGGCTGTCTATGTAAATATCTGGTGGGCGCTGGCGCTTTATGTTATCGATCTTATTGTCATGTTCATCGCTGTCAAGGTCGCCGTGAAAGTCATCCCCGGAGATACGCCCGGACTGATTATGGAAATGCACTCCTTCAAGCTCCCGTCCCTTTCCGTGGTATTGAAACAGACCTGGGCGCGCACCCGTTCGCTGATATTCCTGGTCTTCCCCCTTTACATGATTGGCTCGGCAGCCGTCCAGACACTATATGTCTACGGGATACTTCAACCCGTCAGCGACTTCATATCCCCGCTTACGGTCAGCTGGCTGGGCTTGCCCGGCATCGCCGGCATTCTGCTGATTTTCGGCTTTGTCCGTAAAGAAATGATACTCCTTACCATGACGGTGCTTTTCGGGGCCAATCTGGCTGCCGTTCTTACGCCCGTTCAGCTTATCGTCCTGGCGCTTGTCGGTATGCTGTATATCCCATGCCTCTCTACCGTAGGCATCCTGGTGAAAGAGTTCGGCTGGAAGTCGGCACTGGCGATATCGGCCGCTAATCTTGCTACGGCCATATTGATCGGCGGCATTGCCGCCAAGATTCTGCCCTATATCGTTTAGTACATGCTCTGGGCACCCGGTATAAACAACAAAGCCCGGCGGTAACACCGGGCTTCATTACCTTAGATGAACAAAGCGTTATTTATCCGGGGCAGCATGCTTTTTATCAATGTTTTTCTGTTTCCTGGCCGGAACGGTTTCGGCAACTTCCATTGCGGTTTTCTTCCTGGTCTGGTAAACAACTCCCAGGTCTTTCATATAGGCACACTGCAGACACTGCTCGTACCAGCCGATGTAATCACTATCAAGATACAGGTTGCCGCCGCATTTGGGACAGCGTCCACCCGTTATTAATCTTCCCATTTTCTTCCTCTCTAAAAACACCTTTCTTGGTTCAATTAGCAGTCCAATACTTGAACTGCAAATAATATTTTAATGATACTGGCACGCTCTGTCAATAGTTTTTCTTCCATAATTTGAAATAATAATTAATCGTCATTCCAGCGAAAGCTTGAATCAAGGGGGGCGAAGGGGGAAACTTCATTTGAATTCGGCGGCCTACCAGATTTTGGGCAAGAGCGCTTTACGTTCCGGCGGATAATCGGCGAAGGTCCGGCGGTACCAGTCATGGTTGGCGCGCGCACGCGGCAGCAGGTTGGCTACCGTCCAGAACGCGAAAGCCAGCCCCGGCAGCGACCATGTCGCTAAAGCCCATCCCACCCAGATGGTTATCTCACCAAGATAGTTGGGGCTGGATACCCAGCGGTATAACCGGCTATTGGATATTTTATAGCCCGATTCGCCGGGCTGCCTTAGACTGCGTAGGGCCAAGTCCGCCTGCCGGTTAATGGTATAACCCGTGATGAAAAATATTACCCCTACGATAAAGCGCGGGTCGGCCACCCAGCTGTTGTCGTAGCCTCCAGAGAAACTAAATATGTAACGTCCGTTCAGATAGCCGTTCATTATATTGAAAAAGAATCCCATGGCAATAACGCTCAGCGGCATACGCTTGACCGCGCCCCGCAGACTGAAGGGATAAATGAAAGCCCGGTGCAGATAATGCATCTCCCATAGTGCCAGGAAGACCAGCGTGACCGGGCTGTTCTTAATATCACCGAACAGGAAACAGACGGCAAAAACAATCGGGGCCGGCGCTTCCATCAGCACCCAGCCCAGCTTGTTCCCTACCGAGTACCCCCAACCCTTCCGCGCGTGCCGACCGTACGGCGCGGCGATGAATAACAGGGCGATGAATACTATTCCCCCGATGATAAACCAGGCTAACAGCAGACTGTTATATATCATCGACTCGTTCATTTTGAGTCTCCGGTTCCTATCTTGTCAGTCAATTGAAGCTGCCCGTTTTCTTTAAACCACAGCAGTGTATCCGCTAGTGTCTCTCGAAAAGGACGGGGCTGATAGCCGAGTTCCCGTGTCGCCCGTTCGTGGCTGATATGATGGTTGCTTTTCAATGCTCTTAAAGAAACGCTGGTATAAAGCGGCCGCTTACCATTGAGTCGGCTTATTGCCCCGATAAACGGCGCGCCGATATGTGCCAGCCACAGCGGGCAGACCGGCCTCCCGGTGGATAGGCCGGTTATCTCTTCTATCATCGCTGCGATATCGCACATTGATACCCAGTGCCCGGAAAGCAGGTAGCGCGCGCCGGTCGGCGCTATTTCCGCCGCCATCATCGCCCCGGCTACCACGTCGCGCACGTCCACCCAGTCGTACCCGCCGGTAACCAGCGCCGGCAGTTTCCGACGCGCTACCGCCATCAAAGCCTCCCCGAAGAACGATGGCTGGTAATCATGCGGGCCGAAGACCGCCGTGGGATAGACAATAACAGCATCCAGTCCCTTTTCGATTCCCCGCCGCACTTCCCATTCGCCGGCGGCCTTGGAGCGGTCGTAAGGCGGACATTTCCTTGCATCGACCAGCGGGCGTTCTTCATCGACGGGAGTGTTCAAAGGCTCCTGCGCCAGCGCGTGAATCGAACTGAAATGAACTAAACGCCGTACGCCGCTGCGCCGGCAGGCTTCCACCACGTTCCTCGTCCCGGTTACATTTATCTCCTCCAGCCGCGACCAGCCCGCCATCGAAAGAGAAATGGATGCCGCCATGTGATAGACTACGTCAACTCCCTGGAATACCCGGCATAAAGAATCAAGGTCGCATACGTCGCCCTGGACTTTTTCAGTATCCAGTCCGTCAATAGCCTTGCAGTTAACATGTACCAGGCAGCGCGTAGGGATGCCTTTATCGATTAAGGCGCGTACCAGGTTAGCGCCGATATGCCCGGTAGCGCCGGTTACTGCAACTGTCATTTGAGCCACATTATAGCATAGACTGACTAGGCATAGCCAAAAACCGTTTTTATTGTCACCTGTACGCCAAAAATGATAGGATTAATACGATATCTGCCGTACGCCGGGCGCGGCTGTCATTTATTCCCTCGGCTATAAAGACGAACCATCGTTTTCGATAACAGTAAAAGTATAATGATAAAAAAGCAAAATCCCTATTACAAATGGTACATACTTTTCCTTTCAGGGTTGACCTACGCCATCATCGCCGGTGCGTCCAGGTTGTGTATGCCGGTGCTTTTCAAGCAGATTTCAGAAGACCTTAATCTAAGCGTTACCGCTATCGGCACCATATGGGGAATGGACCCCCTGGCCGGCGTATTTATCGGTCTACCGAGCGGTTTACTCGCCGACCGCTTTGGAATTAAACGCTCTCTGACGGTGCTCTGTATTCTCGCCGGTGTCTTCGGCGCCCTGCGCGGATTCTCTAATAGCTTCGGCTCACTGGCAGCCTTAATGTTCCTCTTCGGTCTGATGGCGGCGGCCACCCCGAGTATCGTCCCCAAGGCAACCGCGGTATGGTTCGCCGGCAAGCGTTTAGGACTGGCCAACGGCATGTTGATCGTTGCCTGGTCTATCGGCGCTATGGTTGCCACCCAGTTCAGCGCCACCGTCTTTTCGCCCGCGTTCGGCGGCTGGCAAAGCGTCATGTTCCTTTTCGGCGGTATTTCGATTGCACTGGGATTGTTGTGGCTCTTTACCGGCCGGGAACCCAGCAAGACGGAAAACCCTGAACAACTCACCACTAGAATACCTTTCCGCCAGTCGTTATCGCATGTCAGCCATATCAAAGCGGTATGGATTATCGGCCTCGTCACCCTCTTCAACTGGGGCGCCAGCATGGGTTTCATCGGCTACCTGCCGTTTTACCTGCGCACTATCGGCTGGGCTCCTGCCAGCGCCGACAGTGTTATTACCGTTGCTAGCGCCATGATGCTGCTCGGCTCCATACCCATGGTTCTACTTTCGGATAGACTCAACTCGCGATGGGGCGTGTTGATGCTTTCAGTTACATCACTGGCCGTCGGCCTGGCCCTTTTGCCTTTCATGAATACGCTCGGAGTATGGCTGGTGATTATCATTTCTAACTTCCTGCGCAGCGGCTCCAGTTCGCTTTTTAACGTGATGCTATTCGAGATGAAAGACATCGGCGGCTCTTATGGTGGCACCGCCATCGGTCTCGCCAGCACTATCTCCATGGTCGGCGCCTTCCTGGCGCCCCCCCTGGGCAACAGCCTGGCGGATATCAACCCGGGCTTACCCTTTATACTCTGGGCGGCCCTGGCAGCGATGGGCATTCCGCTGATGTTCTTTCTTAAAAAAAGGACCGTCCGATCCTAATTTTCCCCGTATAGCGTTTGCTAATCCCCATATTTTTCAAGTTTGATTTTTTTGTGACTCTGTTTACGTATTTTGTGATTGGCACGCAACATCCGCACGTTATGCTGTACATAAAATAGACGGGCGGTTGCTATGATAAACGGTGAATCCAACACGGGTAAGCAAAAACAGGAGTTTAAATTCTGTCCCCAGTGCGGGCGTAAGGGCCTGTATCACATTAAGGGTCAATATTTCCGCTGCCGCTATTGCGGCACGTATTTAATTTCGTCCCCGGCTAACGGCGACCCGGGCAAACCGGAGTAGCAGGCAAGACCTCCCTGAGAGAGAAAATGATGAAATTATTTAAAGACCTGGTAGCATTTTCTTTCAGCCTGCTTGACGTACTGGCTTATAGACTGATTTTCTGTTAAAGAATGATTTAGGCATCAGGCTTTATCCGCCATCAGCTTCACCATCACGCTCCGGTTTCTCGGGCCGTCGAACTCACAAAAGAAAATACCCTGCCATGTCCCCAACACCGATTTGCCCCCCTCGATGAACAGAGTCCGTGAATCACCCATGAGGCCGGCTTTGATATGTGCCGGCGAATTTCCCTCCATGTGCCGGTAGCTTTTGCCCTGTGGCGCCATCTCCTCAAGCTGCGCGCTGATATCCTCGACGACGCTGGGGTCGGCATGTTCGTTAACCAGTAAACCGGCGGTGGTGTGGGGCACGAAAATGTAACAGACCCCGCTTTTAATCCCGCTCGATTCGATAATGCCATTTATTTCGCTGGTAATTTCCCGGAACTCTACCCGCGCGCTTGTCTTTATATCGAGTTTGTGTATCAAATTCCACCTCACGTTAGAGATATATTCTCTATCCTACACCCTGCCCTCTTCACCGGCAACATTTTTAGCTTGACCGTTTTGCAGAAACACGCTAAACTACTAATAGGAGTATTATTATGCCGATTTACGAATACGTCTGTTCCAAATGCAACTCTGAATTCGAGCAGATGCGTCCTTTAAGTCAGTCCGGTGAGTCCGCCGACTGCCCCAAGTGCCATAAGCCCGCCCGGCGCAAGATGTCCACCTTCGCCGCCTTTACCACCAGTCTTAGCGGCGTCCCCAGGACCGTGCCCGGCGCCGGCAACAGTTCCTGTTCCAGCTGCAGCTCCGGCAGCTGCAGTACCTGCGCTTCCTAAATCGAGCCGGCCTTCCTCTTTCACCACTATCAATCTCATCCGTATGCGATAAAAGTCCTATTCTTCCCCTTTGTACGCCCAATAGAATCAAATTAGAAATAGGTTGAGGGGGGTATTATTATGAAGAAACCAACCATTATCGCTTCAATTATAGGCGCCGTCTTAATTGTTGCCTTCGCTGTAGGCCTGGCGGCCTGCGGGACCGGTCCCAATACGGCAACACAGCTTGGAAACGTTGAAATCAAGGAATATGAAGGTGAAAACCTTTCTTCCGTGAATGACTTCCGTGATAATTCCATCAAAGGCCCGCAGTATGTGGACATTACCAATTATCATCTGCAGGTTACCGGGCTCGTCGCAAACTCGACCAACTATACCTACGATGAAGTCATCAACGATTTTGACCGCTATCAGAAGGTCGTCAGTCTTGACTGCGTCGAGGGCTGGAGCGTTAATATCCTCTGGGAGGGCATGCAGGTCAGGGATATCCTGGCACAAGCTGTTCCCCTGCCGGAGGCCAAGGTAGTCATTTTCCACGCCTATGACGGCTATACCACGTCATTCCCAATCGAATATATCGTTGATAATCCCATACTCATGGCTTACACGATGAACGATATTGAAATTCCCCCGGAAAGAGGCTACCCCTTTATGCTGGTGGCAGAAAGCAAGTGGGGCTATAAATGGATTAAGTGGATAACGCAGATTGAGCTTTCCAATGATATCAACTACAAGGGCTACTGGGAGGAGCGTGGCTACTCCAATAGCGGCGACCTGGATAAGTACTATTTCGACTAGAGAAATGATTCTTTGACACCCCTGCCTGAAAGCTGTTAATCTTTACTGTAATTAGCTTTTAGGCAGGTGGTACCTATCAACCCCGCAGAAATAGAAAAACAGGACGGCTCGGAAAGCAAAATCCGCTTCCGCTGGACTTATATCGTCCTGCCGGTGACTCTTTTCCTGCTTTCCTTGATTCTGGCCGCATGTTTCTTCCCCTTTTTGGCGGATGAAATAGCCTATCATTTCCAGAACGACATCCCGGACAGGTGGCTTTCCCGCGGCGCATTAATCGGCTGGATGATTATCCCGCAGGTCTTCTTTACCATACTCTCCATCGTCGTCGTCAGGATAATAATGTTGACATCACGGTACCTGCCGCAGCGCAATTCGCCGCTGCCCAGTCTCCTGCCGATGATGGGCAATATGATTGCTTTACCCCAGATTGTCCTTATCTTTGCCATGCTGGATTTTTTCCTCTACAATACACAACAAATAAAGCTGATACCCTTGTGGATATTTACCCTTATCGTCTTGGCGGGTGGAATTTTTGTCTTGGGCGTGTTCTTTATCCAGGCTATCCGCCGGTCCCGTCGTCTTAAAGCTAAAATCAGCCAGGAGTGATGTTAATGCCAGAAAACAAAGCAGGCAAACTGAATATGGAGAAGCTCGTCTCGCTCTGTCAGCGCCGCGGCTTTATCTTCCCCGGCAGCGATATTTACGGGGGGCTCTCCGGCTGCTGGGACTACGGTCCCGTGGGCATCGAGCTGAAGCGGAACGTTAAAGAAGCCTGGTGGCGTTCGATAGTCCGTGAGCGCGACGACATGGTGGGTGTGGATACCAGCATATTGATGAACTCTAAAGTCTGGGAAGCCAGCGGCCACGTAACGAATTTTTCCGACCCCCTGGTGGAGTGCAAGGACTGCCACTTAAGGTGGAGAGCGGACGACCTTAAGGAAAACAAATGCCCCTCCTGCGGTGGCGCCCTGACCGAGGAGCGGATGTTCAATACCATGTTCAAAACATTCATCGGGCCTGTGGAAGAAGACGCGGCGGTGGTTTACTTAAGGCCAGAGACGGCCCAGGGCATGTTCGTCAACTTTCAGAACGTCGTCGGCACCAGCCGCAAACGCCTGCCCTTCGGCATCGCGCAAATGGGCAAGTCCTTCCGTAATGAAATCACCACCGGCAACTTTATTTTCCGCAGCCGCGAGTTTGAACTCATGGAATTTGAGTACTTCGTCAAGCCGGGCACGGATGCAAAGTGGTTCGACTACTGGGTGGAAGAGCGCTTAAACTGGTATTTAAAACTCGGCATCAAGAAAGAGAACCTTAAATTATATCAGCACCCCAAGGAAAAACTGGCGCATTATGCCCGCTCCTGCACCGATATTACCTATAATTTCCCCCACGGCTGGTCGGAGCTTGAAGGCATTGCCAACCGCACGGATTTCGACCTCAAACAGCACAGCGCCGCCAGCGGCAAGTCGATGGAATATTTCGACGACGAGACCAAGGAGCATTATCTCCCCTATATCGTCGAGCCTTCCGTCGGCGCCGACCGCGCGATACTGGCTTTCCTCTGCGACGCTTATGAAGAAGAGCCGGATAAAGACGAGATTCGTGTTGTCTTTCATTTCCACCCCGACCTCGCCCCTATCAAGGTTGCCGTGCTGCCCTTGAGCCGCAAGGAAAACCTGGCCGCATTCGCTAAAGACGTCTACGCCGACCTCCGCCCCTGCTTTACCACCCAGTACGACGATACACAAAGCATCGGCAGGCGCTACCGTCGCCAGGACGAGCTCGGCACACCCTACTGCGTCACTATCGACTTCCAGTCGCTGGAGGACAACATGGCGACGATTAGAGAGCGGGACAGCATGAACCAGATACGCGTCCCCGTCCCCGCTTTAAAAGACACCCTCCTCGCCAAGCTCTCCGGCGAAGATTTGTTCGTCCTGCCGGAAGGCGGTAAAATCTGGAAGCAAGAACAATAATTTTTAGGAAACGACCCGAAGGTGAATAGCTTCGGGGAGTCGTTTTTAAAGTTATGTTAAGTGAAACTGGGAGCATGATTGACTTCTCTCTAATAAAGATAATCCCCGCCGACGAATCTCATAAAGAATTCCTATTCCAGGCCAGAAAAGAGGCTTTCTGGGGCCTTATCGAAAGGGTTTGGGGAAAGTGGGATGAAGCCTTTCAAAGAAAAACCTTCGCTGAAGAAATGGATGGACTAAAACCTGAAGTTATCATCTATAAAAACAAGCCGATCGGTTGCTGCTGCTTGACAAAACAGGAAGACTACTATATCTTCGATGCTTTTTTTATCCTGCCAAAGTACCAGAACCAAGGCATAGGCACTTTTGTGCTTAAGAAAAACCTGGAAACAGCAGACAAAGAAGGACTGCCGGTAAGGCTCAGGCACTGGAATTTCAATCCCGCAGCGTCCATGTATGCCAGAATGGGTTTTAAAGAAATCGAGCGGATAGAGTTTGAAGGAAAAAAAGACTACCTTGTCTGGACGGAACGGAAGCCCCGCGCAACCATTAAAAACAAGAAGATCGACTTTTCATTAATAAAAATCATCCCCGCCGATGAATCCCACTACGAGTTTATTTACCGCGTGAAAAAAGAGGCTTATGGAGAATACATCGCGCGGGTATTTGGCTGGGATGAAGACAAGGAAAGAGCGTTCTTCGCAAGTGACTGGGAGAAACAAAAGCCAAGCGTTATCCTCTATGATAATCAGCCCGTCGGCACGTTCTGTTTCACAAAAAAGGAAGGCAATGTTTTCACCGGACGCTTTTTCATCGAGCATTTTTTCATACTGCCGGAACACCAGAACAAGGGCATCGGCTCTTTTGTGCTTAAGGATTTACTTGATGCCGCTGATAATGCCGGATTGCCGGTGAACTTAATATATTTCAGTTTTAATCCCGCCGCCTCACTCTACTCCAGAAACGGATTTAAAGTCATTGATAAAAGAGAGCCGTTTGTCATGATGGAACGAAGACCGTCTCTTAGAAATAAAGGTGAGAAGTCATGAAATATAAAGCCGTTATCTTTGACCTTGGGGGGACATTAACATACAGTGCAGCCTGGTCAGAATATGTTAACGCTGCAAAGGAAATCGCTTCAGCTATTTCGGCTCCGGTAGATGATTTTGTGCGGACATGGTTCGAACAATCTGGGGGTCTGGGTTTAGGAGAGTATCCCACCTATCAAGATTTTATAAAACACGTCTGCCGGCAATTAAATCTAACAGTACCGGATAATCTAATTAATCATGCTGCCGGAATTTCATTATCAATGGCAAAGCGTCATATTACTGTACCCCGAGATGGGGCTATAGAAGTACTTTCTTATTTAAGGACTAAAGGTTTCAAATTAGGTTTGATATCCGACTGCGGCCCGGATGTGCCTCAAATCTGGAACGAAACCCCTTTCGCCCACTATTTTAATGTTACTATCTTTTCCTGCGAGGCAGGTATGAACAAAGCCGACCCG
>Ga0154649_1004_pt1 | contig 27372 bp, 21 predicted proteins | sample Rifle2008BG13ft_FD_116078 | JGI IMG/M metagenome (GOLD analysis project Ga0154649, IMG submission 116078) | Chloroflexi bacterium RBG_13_51_18
GACTAATATCCCCGGCGAGACCTTAAGCGTGTATGGGCTCGATATCGGGGATACAGTGCAGATAATCGTTGGCGGAAACACCGTCGCGGCAAAATACGGCAATACCTATGATATTGTTCCTAGAGGTGAGCCTGTTATCCTTGTTAATTCGCTGGGAACTTTGCAGCTATCGATAAATAAAGGCAGTTTCGCCGGCGCGTATGGCATCAAGACGGGCACAAAATTCGAATTAGAGCCATAAAGCTTTATTGTTCTTTAACGTCCGCTGTGTGTTTCTTTTCGGCAAGGATAGCGTTCAGCCACTCCCGCTTGTTCCAGAGGGCGCAGCCGCCTTTTCCCTCTTCAAGCCGGTCGGAATTTTCTCTCACGGCTGCCAGGAAATTGGATTTCAGGGCTTCTTTAAGCGAAGATTCCCGTAAATTAGTATCGGAATATGGAACGAAAGGACACGGCTCTATATTGCCCTGGGCGCTGATATGGACAAATCCACGCCCTGCCGAAAGGCATCCCCCGAAGTCCTTTTCATCTTCCGGCACGGAAATAAACAGGGCGGGGAACCGGGCGCGGAATGATTCCATAAGGCCGGAAAGCGCCCTTCTCTGATTATCCGTTATTTCCCAGGCTTCGGTAGTGGAATCAATGGGAGTGTACTCCACGAAGAAAAAGAGGCGGCAGCCTGACCGGTGCATATCCCGGACGAACTGCCCGTCTTCTACAATATCGAAGTTGGAACTCGTTACTGTAACGGAAGTACCGAAGAAAATATGACGCTTTTGCAGTCTACCTATCACTTCAGAGAGGCTCCGGAAGATGCCGCTGCCCCGCCGCGAATCGGTCTCCAGTCGATTGCCTTCCAGGCTGATTATAGGAACGAGGTTATGTATCCGCTTTATCCGGTCGGCAAGCTCCCCGTCAATCAGTGTGCCGTTGGTAAAAACAAAGAAGATAACGTCTTTGAAATTCCCGATAATATCCAGTATTTCCCTGCGGACAAAAGGCTCGCCGCCGGCAAGTACCATAAAAGAGACCCCCAGCCCTCTGGCCTCGCGGATGGTCTCCCTCATTTTATCGGCATTCATTTCAGATTCGGTCGAAGTATGGAGGGCTTGAGCGTAACAACCTTTGCAGCTCAGGTTGCAGCGGTCGGTAATGCTGTAGATAATTATGGCCGGCACATGTATACCCTCTTTGCCGATTTCACCCCGGCGTTTAGCGGCTTTCATCTGCCAGCGCACCGTCCGGAAGAAGAAATACGCCTGTGACGGGTGGCTTAGTGTGATTCGCCAGGCAGTGCTGAAAAATATTTTCAGTGATTTGTTGAGGATACGGGTGTAGTTTTTCTTTTCCTTTTGTTTTACAGCTTTCATAATCAACTTTCAGGCGTGTTTTTATTCATAGGTATTTTACTATACTATTAGTATAAGATGCATCGGCTAAAATAATTATTTACATTGTCACTCGCCAGCTTGGGGATTAAAAGCTAATATTTATTTTGCCCCATTAATTGTGTGATGTTGTTAATATGTGAATATCTGCTAAAATATAGAGTTGAGTAATTAACAATATTGTTTAGTCGACTTGCTGCCTCTTGTATTGTAGCAATTCGCGACGGAGATAGCAGCAGGGAGGTTATCATGTGGGAACAGACTTTTGGAGACCTGACGCTAAGGCAAATAATAGTGGCAATAGTACTGGTAGTTGTATTTTTTGGTCTTGCCTGGTTAATGCGATTCGTGCTGATAAAATTCGTTAAAAAATACATACAACGGACCAAACATAATCTTGACAATGCGATTCTAGCGGTGATGCAGAAACCTCTTGTTGCTATTGTTATCCTGTTGGGTCTGTATCTGGCGGTGCTGACTCTTCCCCAGGAGTTCGATGTGTGGTCGTATTCGCTCAAGGGATTGGCCACGGTGCTTACCCTGTTGGGCATCTTCACGGCCGTTGCGTTGCTCGATACTATCATCAGATGGTACAGGCGTAAAGTCTTTGCCGAAAATAACACTGTCGGTTTCAGTACGCGTCTTATAGGTTTTTGCTGGATAATCATGATACTGGTAGCTATTTGGCTGGCGGTAATGTCAGGGCTAAGTATCTGGGGAATGGATATCAATAAAGCCACCAGCTGGCTCGGTGACTATGGTTGGCGTATCGCTCTTATTATAGGTTTTGCTGTATTGACTATTATCGGCGTGGGAGAAATTATCCCGAGATTAGTTGTACGGACCTTGAGTCGCCGTCCCGAGGAAACAGAGTACGAAGTAAAGAAGAGAAGCACCACTCTATCCAGGGTGCTTGTCAGCACCAGCCAGGTGTTTATCGTTTTCATTGCTATCTTTATGATTCTTTCAGAATTGGAGATAGATATTGCGCCTATCCTGGCCGGCGCCGGTGTGGTCGGTATTGCTATCGGCTTTGGCGCGCAGGGTCTGGTCAGAGACCTGGTGGCGGGCTTTTTTATCATCATCGAGAACCAATATAGAGTCGGCGATGTAGTAAGGATAGCCGATGTTGGCGGTATCGTTGAAAGTATTAATTTAAGAAGGACCGTGCTTAGAGACCTGGACGGCATCGTTCATATTGTGCCAAACGGAGAGATTCGGGTCGCCAACAACTATACCAAAGAGTTATCGAGGATAAATCTTAATGTCAGTGTCAGCTACAACGATGACCTGGACCATGTGATAAAGGTTATCAACAAAGTTGGAGAGGAGCTTGCCCAAGACCCCGCTTGGAAGGATGTTATCATCAAGGCGCCTCAAGCATTAAGGGTGGATAATTTTGGTGATTCCGGTATAGAAATAAAGATAACCGGGGATACGCAGCCGATGCGCCAGTGGGAAATCGCGGGACAACTCCGCTTGAGGTTGAAGAAAGCCTTTGATAAAGAAGGCATTGAAATTCCCTGGCCGCATACCAAGGTATACTTCGGCAATGCCCCACCCGCACCCGGTTCCGCCCCTAAAGTAAAAGGCAAATAGCTATTTAAAAGATATAGAAAATTATACTTTTGCGTTTTTTCTGACTGGAGGCTGCTTTCTAATCGATGAAGAACTGATGATAATTGCCGCCGCTTCTTCAAAGTTAAAGCGCTTGGTATTTAGAACAAGGTCGTAATTCATCGGGTCTTCCAGTTCGGCTTTAAAGTATCTTTTGATAAATTCGTGGCGGCTGCCGTCAAAGTTATTAATTTCGTGTCTAGCCGCTTTCTCATCAAGTTGCATACTGGCCATGACGCGGGCAAGCCGGGTTTCCAGAGGCGCTATCACCAGGACATGCAATGCTTCAGGATAGTCTTTCAAGATAAACTGGCTGCCTCTACCGCGCATCACAATCGACCGGCCTTCCGCCAGTTTCTTGATTGTTGATTCAAGACCAGCTATGTAGCTGGAGTCGTCAAGAGGAATATCGGACGGAGGCAGGTACATGACGGGCATATTGATTCCGCCCGCCCCGGTTATAAGAGGATAGCTGTGTTCCAGGGCGTCTTTGATACGCTTAAAAAGGGTGGCGGGGGGCATCTCCTGTTTTTCTATTTTTTGTTCCGGGTAATTCAATCGAGCTGCCGTCTCGGCAATAATTTCCCGATCGATGTAGTCGATGTTCAGGCGGGCGGCAACCATTTTCCCTATATCCGGCGCCCCGCTTCCCAGTTGGCCTCTAATCGTAATAATGGGCACGTTTCACCTCCTGCGAAATGGCCTATGGACAATTCTAGCCACGCGTTGCAGGGATGTCAATGGAAAGTGAATGAAATAATATATTGAGAGATACTAATAGAAAATGATGGTGGGCGGTACTGTACGAAAGGTAGGACTTTTAAACTGGAATTTAGCCTAACGGTTTAGTCTCGTACCTTCCACCAAGGAAATTGTAACAACTAATGTTCTATTGTGCAATAAGCAACATGGAGATCTAGTCTCGGTTCCGAGGGCTTTCTGTACTCCGAGGCTAAATAAAACTTGGTTTTATTAAAGTTGGCGGAACTCTTTGTACGATTTGTCTTATATTGAACAAATCAAGCTAATGTGACCTCATATAATTGGTTCCAAAATAGGGGCAGTCTTTACTGATGTCGAGATCAATAAAGATCGTACTCTCTTTTCTGCATTCACAATAAGTTCTCTCAGACGTTTCATATACATAATCTACTTTGTTTGACATGCCCTATTCGGAAGTTATATAAATATCTAACTGATTTTTTTCGAATAATCATGGGGTGGTATTAGATGAAATTCACAATTGATATCGATAACGGTGGGACTTTTACTGACGGCTTCTTTACCGGTGAAGGAAAGACCGAATGGGTAAAGGTGGACACGACCCCTCATGACCTGACGATATGTTTCCTAAAGTGTATCGAAGAAGGTGCTATAAAGCTAGGGCTCACCGCACCGCAATTACTCCATGAAACGGAGGTCATAAGGTTTTCCACTACTCATGCCACCAACACTTTGTTACAGAAGTCTGGGCCGCGGCTGGGATTAATTGTGACCAAAGGATTTGAAAAAAATCTCTACTCTTCATCTGTCAGGAGTCCTGCGCTCGATTTCATCATCCCCACCGAGATGGTTGTCGGTATCGACGAGTCGGCAGGTAAGGGTTCCGTGGATAGAGAGGAAGTAAGGCTGGCCATACGCAGCCTTCTGGGGCGTGGGGCGAGGATTATCGTGGTGAGTCTTTATCGCACCCATCTTGACCCGGCCAACGAATTGAAGGTTAGAGAAATAGCCGATGATGACTACCCGAAACACTATCTGGGTGCCGTACCGCTGCTGCTCTCCAGTGAAGTTAGCACCACTATCGATGATGCTTCGCGAACTAATGTAGCCTTACTCAATGCCTATTTCCACCCGGATATGGTTCGTTTTCTTTATAAAGCTGAGGATGAAGTCAGAAAGCTTGGTTATCGTAAACCACTCCTGGTAATGCATACCGATGGTGGTGTAGCCCGGGTGGCCAAGACAACGGCCATCATGACTCATAACTCCGGGCCTTCAGCTGGTGTACTCGGCGCAACATACATGAGTCGGCTATATAACCTGTCGCATGTGGCCAGCATGGATATCGGCGGAACCAGCGCCGATATTAGCTTAGTGGTTAACAGTCGGCATGGCTACAAACGGGATACCATTTTAGAAGGAATACCGGTGAAACTGCCGGTTATTGAGGTTTACCCGACAGCTGCAGGCGGTGGGTCGATAGCCAGACCTGAAAATAAGGAGCAAATCAAAGTAGGCCCGGATAGTGCCGGTGCTATTCCAGGCCCTGCGTGTTACGGTCTCGGTGGCAACGAGCCTACCTCTACCGATGCTTGTGTTGTTCTGGGATATATTGACCCGGAATATTTCCTGGGCGGCAGGCGAAAGCTGGATACAGACCTTGCCCGGGGAGTTATCAACGAAAAACTGGTCAAACCTCTAGACATGTCTGCGGAAGCGTGCAGCTTGCTAATCACTAAGGCCATGGAGGATATCTGTGCTGAGGATATTGGAAGTCTGATAAAAAACGGGGGTTATAATCCAGGCGATTTCGTCTTGTTTTCTTTCGGAGGAGCGGGGGGCATTTACTGCTGCGGAATTGCTGATAAGGTAGGCATACCAAGAATCTACTGCTTCCGCTTCAGTTCCGTGTTCAGCGCCTTCGGTTCCTCATGTGCCGACGTCCTCCATACCTATGAGTCTCTAGCAAAACTTACCCTAAAGCGTAACGGGAGTCAATCGCAAATACAGGGATTCAACAGGATAGTAAAAGGACTTATGAATTCGGTTTTAAGAGACATGAGGGGAGAGGGATTCCCACCGGAAAAGGTGTCCTTTTCCCTCGAGTTGGAAGTGGCTTCAGGAAATCAAACCGCGGTGTTTGAATCGCCCGCAACTCTGTTTGAAAGCCCTCAGGATATCGGAAAGATTCTCGATACTTTCGCCGAGCAGAATGATATCGGTCATGTGGATGAGATGGCAATATATCTTTTCCGCTTACGGGCAACGAGCCCCGTCCCCCATCCTGAACTGGCCACACATAATTTTGCCCGAGAGAGCCCGGAGAAGGCCTTGAAAGGATACCGTGATGTCTACTGGAAGGACGGATTCATACGAACCGCTATCTACAGCCAGATGAAACTCGAATGCGGTAATATTGTTTCCGGACCCGCTGTCATCGAAAGCGATGACACGACGATATTGATTCCCGGAGGCAAGAAGTATACCGTGGACAATCTATTGAACGGCGTCATAGAATCGGCTTAAGAAGGAGGTACCAGTGGGTACAAAGAGGCAGATAACCGAATATCTGGACATCGATCTGGAAAAAGAACTCTGGTGCTGTAACCGCTGTGGATATGTGCTTATCTCCGCCAGGGAAAATTATAAAAAAGGGTGTCTGGTTTATATCAGGAAAGATTTGAACACTATTTATAACTCCCCTGTGAAAGGTCCCTTTGGCTTCGCGCCGGACCCGACCTGGGCAATGCTGGTGGAGTTTTACTGCCCCGGCTGTGGCACTATGGTGGAAAATGAAATGTTGCCTCCGGGACACCCTGTTACTTACGACATAGAACTGGATATCGATAAGCTGAAAGAAAAGCATTTATTATCCGGGACGGATAAGCAGGCTAAGAAATAAGAATGAGGCAGGTGTTACCATGAAAGTCTCTCTCGATGTTGATATCGGCGGTACTTTTACTGACCTTTTTCTAAGTTATGACGGCAAGAATATCTTTACTAAAACGCCTACGACCGGATATAACCTTTCGGTTGGTTTCATGCGGGCGGTAAAAGATGCCGCGGCCTTGCTTGGCATTTCCGTCAAGGAGTTGTTGGGCAGCGCTGAGGTTGTTCGATATTCTACGACCATCGCCATAAATACATTAATCCAGAGGACCGGCCCCAGGTTGGCGCTGATTACCACGGAAGGCTTTGAAGATATTGTAGCCATCGGCAAGGGTGCTTCGTGGTCGGATCAGCTTACATTTCGCGAAATCAGGAACCTTGCCCGCATCGTCAAACCCGAACCTATCATATCCAGGGACATGACGGTCGGCGTTAAAGAAAGGGTCAACTCCCGAGGAGAGGAAATCAGGCCCCTAGACGAGGAAGATTTTCTGGAAAAGCTGCAATATCTGGTGGACAAGGGGGCCAGGGGATTTGTTGTCAGCCTGCTCTTTTCCTATGCTAACCCAACCCATGAAAAGCGTATCGCCGAAATAATCCGCAAAGAATATCCGGACTTCTACCTGGGAGCCATGCCAGTGGTGCTTTCTTCCGAGGTGACACCCAAACAGAATGAATATACGCGTACGGTGACCACGATATTAAATGCTTACCTACATTACTCCATGTGGGAGCAGATTTCCGGCACAGGCGATGAACTCCGCAACTCCGGTTACGATAAGACCATCATGATGGTACATAACAGCGGCGGCATGGCGGAGGTCTTCCGGACGGCGGCTATCCAGACTTTCAATGGGGGTCCGGTGGCCGGACTTATCGGTGGAGCGAACGTCGGTAAGATGCTTGGATATGACAACATCGTCGTTAGCGATATGGGTGGTACCAGCTTTGACCTGGGTCTGGTCGTGGCCGGTAGCAGCCGGTTTTACCAGTACCACCCCCTCATCGACCGCTGGTGGGTGGACATGACTGTCCTGGAAACAAGGTCTATTGGAGCTGGTGGCGGCTCTATCGCCTGGCTGAATCCTGTCATGGGCAATCGGCTGGAGGTCGGGCCTAAAGGCGCCGGTTCTATGCCCGGGCCGGCCTCTTATAATTTAGGAGGCAATGATCCTACGGTTACCGACGCCGATATCGTACTGGGTTATATCAACCCGGACTATTATCATGGTGGTCACATGAAACTGGATAAGGGCAGAGCGGTATCGACCATCAGGGAAAAAATTGCCAAACCCCTGGGTGTTGATGTAGAAGAGGCGGCGCTGCTGATTAAAAAGATAGTCGATGCCAATATGGGCGACACCATCGCTAAGGAGACCTTCCTCAGGGGATTCAAGCCCAGCGATTTTATACTCTTCGCTTTCGGCGGGGCAGGACCGACCCACTGCTGCTCCTACGGGCCATATGCCGGGATAAATAAAATTGTCGTCTTCCCCTTCTCGCCGGTATTTTGTGCCTTTGGCTCCAGTACCATGGATATTCTACATCTCTACGAGCAATCACTTCGCCTGCCCCTGCTGGCCCCGGAGACGATGAAACCATTCGACGATTACAAAGTCTTCAATAACGCTGTAAAAAACCTCCAGGAGAGAGTAATCAAAGACATAACCAATGAGGGCTTCTCCCTCGAGTCCATTAAGTTCAGCCTTGAAATGGAGGCCAAGTACGGAGGACAGCTCAACATCCTCCGCTTCATGTCTCCTCTACTATTTATCAATAATGCGGCTGATGTCAGGGCGATATATCAAGCCTTCGAGGATGAATACTGCCGGGTTTACAGCCGCATGTCGGCTTACCCCCAGGGTGGTGTGGATATGCTCAACCTGATACTGCATGCTACCGTGGACCACCCAAAACCGAAACTCCCAGTCTATCCGCGGGCAAAAGAGATACCAGACCGTGAGGCTCTGAAAGGCAGAAGAGACGCTTACTGGGTGGAATACGGGGAGTTCCGCCCGACGCCTGTTTACGATGCTAAATCTCTAAAACACGGGAATATTATCAATGGCGCCGCTGTCATCGAAGCCGAGGATACCACCATCGTGATACCGCCGCCCCTAAAGCTTTCTGTAGATAAATACCACAATTTCATCTTGGAGAGAATATAGAGAAGGGAGGGTGATATGAGACCGGACCCGCAAAAGATGCTGCAATGGATAAAACCCAGTCCACCTACGGATAAAGAACTGGAATGTATGAAATTGCTACAACCTGGCGATTACGAAATCTATACTGAGAAACTGAATAACTTCCTATTGGAGTCCAAGGAGGTCTTCCTCAAGCTGGGTGTGAGTAGCATGCTCCGCTCCGGCGACCTCGTAACCGGAATCTACACCCCGACCGGGGACATGGTGGCTGCCTGGTGCGGGACCTATCTTCATGCGGTGGTAGGCCAGATACCGATAAAGTACATAGCCGAAACCTGGATAAACGAGCCTACCGTGGGTTGTAAGGACGGCGATATTTTTTACCTCTCTGATCCGCTTTATGGTGGTATACACAACTGTGACCAGATTGTTGTCATGCCCGTGTTTAATGACGGTGAGCTTATTGCCTGGACTAATGCGGCTGTACATCAGCCTGAAACCGGCGCCTGCGAGCCGGGCGGGATGCCGCTCACTGCCAAGACGAGACACGATGAAGGTATGCTCCTATCGCCCATTAAGATAGGTGAGAACTTCAAACTCCGTGAAGACTTGGTGGAGATGTGCGTTAACCTGATATCTCGGGCACCACGTATGCAGGCGATTGATATGAGGGCCCGATTAAGTGCCGCTGATCGCTTACGGGGTCGCCTTGTGACACTGGCTCAAGAAAAGGGTAACGACTTTGTTAAGGGTCTCTTCCGTCGCATTATAATTGAAGCGGAGGAAGGCACTCGTCACCGCATCAAGGAATGGAATGATGGCTACTACCGGGGTGTCACCTTTGTGGATATCGTCGGCGAAAAACACCGTCTGGTGCGTAACTTTCTCACCTTGCATAAGGAAGGCGACCAACTCACCTGGGACTTCACCGGCACTTCTCCTGAAACCGATAGTCCCCAGCACTGTATGCCTCATGCCCTGGCGGCCAATGTGGCCATCCATTTGATGTCCTATTCCTTCCACGACCTGCCGGTCTCGGCCGGCATCTTCGCGCCCATGGAATGGATTGTGCCCGAAGGGTGCATGTTCAATCCACACTTTGAGGCTGCCCAGAGCAATAGCGCCCCTTCCTGCCACGGTGCCATGACCCTGGGTAATATCTGCATGAGCAAGCTGATGTTCGATAGTCCCCAGCGGGAACTAGTGGCGGCCGCTACTGGTAATACCGGCGTCGGTGTGCTCGTCTCCGGTACCAACCAGTGGGGCGTGCCCATTTCCGATTTTCTCGCCTTCGGTCTTAATACTGAAGGGCATGGTGCCAGGTTAGACATGGATGGTGTCGATGCCTACGGTTTCTCCCACTGCCCCACAGGCCGGGCGCCGGATATTGAAGATATAGAAAACGAATTCCAGTTCTTCAACCTGGTGGCCAAGCTCAGCCGGGATAGCGGCGGTTTTGGCAAGTACCGCGGTGGCTCTGGCACTGAAGTTATCTATGTAGTTAATTACGTGGACTATGCCCTTTATAATAGCCATGTTAAAGGCAGCAAAATACGTAACTGCATGGGGCTGTTCGGCGGTTATCCGCCGCCTACGCTGCCGGGAATTGAGGTCAAGAACACCAACATCTGGGAAAAGCTGAAAAGGGGCGATAAAGACATCCCCACGGGAGCCGTGCAGTTGATTTCCGAAAGGACCATCCAGGGTGATTACGAAATTGGCAGCATCTTCAAGAAGGTCCACATCATGAAAAACGGTGACTTATGGGTCATCTTCAGTGGTGGTGGCGGCGGTTATGGTGATGTGCTGGAGAGGGATCCCGGAATGGTCATGGAAGATTTAAGGAAGGAAGTCATCTCCCGCTGGACGGCGGAAAACATTTATCACTTAGCCTATGACCACGAAACCCTTGAGATGGATGAGGAGAAAACGAAGCAGCTCCGTCAGAAGGAGAGAGAAGACAGGATATCTCGTGGTATGACCTGGGATGCTTTCGAGAAGGAATGGTCACAGCTTCGTCCTGCCGAAGAGATTCTGGAATATTACGGGTCATGGCCGGATGGCAGGAAAACGAGAGAAATTATCAGGATGTAACTACGCGCGAGATTGAGATTCTTATAAAATGATTACGCCAAAGAGGTTGGTTAGAGGAGCTTTTGAATCTGCTGATTTACCACGGTTGCCTTTTATTCCCTGGATCTTTACCCACGCTGCCATGTTGGAACAAATACCGGTGCAAAGAATATTCGCTGATCCGACTCAATATACAAAATGCCTTCAGAATAGCCAGAAACTATATGGCTATGATGCTATTATCAGCAGTTTTGATGCTTCCCTGGAAACGGAGATATGTGGTTGCCCCATAAACTGGAGGGGCGACTACGAAGCACCGGCGATCCGCTCGAATCCAGAATTTGACCTGGGACGGCTGGATGACATCAACATAGAAAGCGCCAGTAAAACGGGCAGATTTGGCACCGTTATCGAGTCCTTACGACGCCTTAATAGGGTCGCGGGACAAAATCTGGCCTTGGTCGCCTTAGTTAACGGCCCGATGACCTTGACAGCAGGCCTGACGGGTAGAGATACTCTCAAGGGCTTTACCGAAAGGCCGGAAGAAGTCATCAGAGATATTGAAGCTGCCTCCAGATTTCTACTCAAGGTAGTCCAGGTTTACTGTCATTTGGAATTAGATGCTATTGTCATTACTGAAAACCTGATAACGTTTTGCCCACCAGGCCAATTTTCTTGGCTGCGCTCGATCTTCTCGCCTATTGTTAACACGGTGAGGTTCTACAACGCTTTCTCAATCCTGTTACCCGGCGAGTCATCACCGAACAACATAACCAACCTGTTAGACTTAGGTTTTGATGGGATAGTTGCCGCGGGAATTGATGTAAAGACCTGGCATAAGATAAGAGGCGAACGCTCCTGTATTTTAGGGAAAGCCATTCCTACCCAACTCTTCAATTCAGGTCTGAAAGAGCTCCAAACATATTTAGAGACACATTTACCCCAAAGAACCGAACCGGGTGTCTTTCTGACCACTGATTGGGAGTTACCGCCGGAGACGCCCCCGGATAATGTCCATCTGGTGATGAATATGATATCTAATCTTTAATGTTTAAAGGTGGAGGTAATTAATCATGGAAGTGGTCGTAACGGCTAAGCCGGAACCGGTCAAGTTGGAAATCAATAGGACTGCTTTAATCGTGGTCGATATGCAAAATACCTTCTGTAAAAAAGGGGGGATTTTTGATTATCTGGGAAAATTTGATGAAATGAAGGTCAAAAATATTATTGACAGGGATAAGAAGGTAATCGACGCGTGCCGAAATAAAGGGATAAAGGTAGTTTATCTCAGAATGGGCTATAGACAGGACCTTTCCAACTCCGGAGGACCGGAATCCCCTAATTACTATAAGGAGCTTGGTGTGGCGGCTATGCGCATGCATCCAGAGTTGAAGGGCAGGTTTCTGACTATCGGCACCCGGGATTGGGAAATAATTGATGAGCTTAAACCACAGCCAGGGGACATAGTCGTTGATAAGCATAGATACAATGGCTTCACTAACACAGAACTTGATACCATCCTAGGTACGTACAATATTAAATATCTGCTATTTATTGGGCTCGCTACCAATGTTTGCGTCGAATCAACGCTCCGGGATGCCTATTTTCACGAGTTCTTTCCCGTCCTGATTAGCGATGGCTGTGGCAATATTGGTCCGGAATCCACCCAGGAAGCCACCATTTGGAATGTCACTGAGGTTTTCGGATGGGTAACCACATGCCATGATTTGGTCAAAGCCTTAGAGTAAAGTCTCCGTTCATTAAATGTTGGCGAGCCTGGGCCATGAAGAATCCACTATTCGTTGAACAAAACGCTAAATCGTGCAATACCTACTGGCTTAACAATATACTTTATAGTCTTACTTGATTATATTGACTTTTAGAAACCATCCCTCTTTTTTATTGGTATTATGTAAAGGCTGAATATTATTGACAATTTTCCACCGTTAAGTTACACTAAGTTACCTAAATTGAAACATTATCATTTAGGCATAAATTCTTTGACGAAAGGAGGTCCCCTGAAATTAGTGATCATTAATATTCATTTTTTTAAGGAGGCTAAGTGAGATGAAAAGAGCAATATTTTTTACCCTTATCGCTATCTTTGTAACCGGATTATTTATTAGCGGCTGCGGTGAATCGACTCCGTCTGCTACAACTACTCCCGCCACGACCACGCCAGCCACCACACTAACCACCACCCCTGCGGGTGAACAACCCCAATACGGTGGTACCTTCATCTGGGTCCACAATGGAGGTATCACTCAGATTGGCGCTATCGTGGATAACCTGGGCATTGCCGCTAACCGCAACACCTTTCCTATGTTCGAAGGGCTATTGATAACCGACGAACAGGATAACATTCAGCCGTGGCTGGTGCAATCGTGGGATGTTTCCATTGATGGCAAAACGATTCTCTTTCACCTGGAGGAAAACGTCAAATTCCAGGACGGTACGGATTTTGACGCCGCGGCGGTACAGTATAACCTGGAAGCTGTCCTGGCCGCGAATATCGGCGGCACCGCTTTCCTCACGAACGTGTCATCGTATGAAATACGCGATAAATATACCCTCAAAATCAACCTTACGGAAACCGATTCGACATTCTTATTGCGTCTGGCACAGGGCGCCCTCGGCCTGATGGCATCTCCCACAGCTCTGGCAAAGGAAGCGACGCCAGAAACTATCGCCCAATTACACTCGGTAGGTACCGGGCCTTTCTTGTTCGATAGCTGGGAGAGAGACTCTTATGTAAGATATAAGAAATGGGACGGATACCGTAAACCGGGCTTGCCCTATCTGGACGCTATTGAAATCAGGAATACCGCTGACCTGACCGTTAGCATCATGTCGCTCCGGGCGGGAGAAATCCATGCCGTCGAGAATGTTGATCCGGTAGATGCTGTACAACTTGAGAAAGAAGGTTACACCATTTATCAACCGAACCTTTATTTCCTCCACAGTATTGTTCCGTCCGGAAACAACCCTGATTCTCCCTTTGCAAAAAAGGAAGTCAGGTTAGCCCTTGAGTATGCAATCGACAAGAGAGTCATTGCCCAAGGCGTCGGCATGGGTTATTATGAAGCGCTGAACCAGCTGGCTACCGAGAAAGACCCGTGGTATAATGCCGACCTGCCTTTCCGCGAGTATGACCCGGATAAAGCCAGGGAGCTCTTAGCACTGGCAGGTTACGAGGGCGGTTTCCATACGACACTCGTGTCAGATGTAATGGCCCGCCGGGACACTCTTACCGCAATACAGACCTATCTGAACGATGTAGGCATCACCACCGATTTGGAAATCCTTGATTTCGGTGCGGCCTTCGGCTTGCCGAGACAGGGTTGGGACGGCATTTATTTCCCCGGCTTCCCCAATGTGGGCACGCTGCTGGGAATTCAGGGGCGCTGGGGCGATCCCACAACCTATATCAGCATCTACCAGCCTGAAGGCTACTGGGAAAAATGGGATGCCCTCTTTGCAGAAATGGATACCGTCAAGAGAACCGAGATATTAGTGGATATACTGAAGACGATATACGATGAAGCTATTGGTATCCCTTACCAGGGCGATGCGCCGCTGGTGGCGATGGACCCCAAGCTGCATGGCTTTGCGCATCATGCCTTCCATGTTACCAGTTTCTGGTCTCCCGGTGAGGTTTGGTTGGAACAGTAATATACAAATGGAAACATAAAACAAAGAAGGCTGGCTGTAAGCTCCTGTCGGGAATAACCACTTCCGGGTTTACAGCCAGCCCTAGTAAAAAACATTAAATGCTATAAAAATATACTTAGCACACGCTAAACCGATATAAGAAACCCGATATACCTGTTTTAAACGGTTGAGGTTTTGTATGACATCCTATATTATTCGCCGTTTATCTATGGGCGTTGTTGTAATTTTCATAGTTACGGTGATGGTCTTTTTATTTATTCGCCTTTTACCCGGCGACCCCCTGACAATATACCTCAACAAGACTGATATGCAACAGTTGACGGAAGAGCAACTTTTCGAGTTGAGGGTAAAGTTTGGCCTGGAAAAACCCCTTCCTATGCAATACGTTGACTGGATAGGGGGATTATTTAAGGGCGATATGGGACAATCGGTCTATTATAATATAGATGTCCGTCTCCTGATGACCGAGCGTTTGCCGGTGACACTTTATCTGGGTGCTCTGGCGTTCGTTATTTCAGGAGTATTAGGTATTTCCTTCGGAGTTATCTGTGCATTGAAGCGCGGGACTTGGGTGGATACGCTGGTTACCCTGCTGGCAAATATCGGGATAACCATGCCTTCATTCTGGGTTGGCATTATCCTGATTTATTTACTGTCAGTCAAGGCTGGATGGCTGCCCGTAAGCGGCTTCATATCACCATTCGAAAACTTCTGGGAAAGCACCCGGCGAATTATTATGCCGGTCACTTGTCTGGCGCTATTCCCCGTCGCTTCCTTGACTCGGTTGACCCGTTCCTCGATGCTAGAAGTGATTCAGCAGGACTACATCCGCACAGCTTGGTCAAAGGGATTAAAAGAACGGTTGATTGTCAGCCGGCACACTATTAAAAATGCCCTGATACCGGTGATCACGGTTGTCGGTCTGCAGGTGGCATTTATTTTCGGAGGATCAGTTCTTATAGAATCGGTTTTCAATATTAACGGTATCGGCAGGCTAGCTACCCAAGCCGTACAGAATCAGGACTATCTAGTTGTGCAGGCTGTCACACTTGTTATTGCCATTATGGTGGTATTATCTAACCTTATCGTTGATATTTCTTACGGATGGCTTGACCCTAGGATTAGATATGATTAGAAGGATTTAACATGACAAACGACGCCAATGATGATACCCAGCCAGTTGATATCGCCAAGTGGTCGGAAACTGCCCCGCGTTACAGTGAAATTAAACGCATGATATCAGTTTTTGTTGGGCGTCCGCTGCCGGTCATCGGACTCGTCATCATCGTCTTACTGATACTGGTGGCTATTTTCGCCCCGCTGCTGGCTCCTGATCCCCCCAATCAAATGGAAATTATCAATAAACTCCAGCAGCCGAGTTCTGAGCACTGGCTGGGAACAGATTCCTTAGGGAGAGACACGTTAAGCCGGATAATTTTCGGCTCGCGTACATCTCTGATTATCGGTATTTCCGTTACGGCAATATCGTCCATCATAGGGATTGTGCTCGGCTTACTGGCGGCGTATTTCGGTGGTGCCATTTATCATATTATCATGAGATTTATGGACGCCTTGATGGCTTTCCCGATGTTACTCCTGGCATTACTTGTTGCGTCTCTATTAGGAGCAGGTATGCTAAATATAATCATTGCCTTGGGCATCGGCATGATAGCTGCGCCTTGCCGCCTGATGTGTGGCGTAGTAATGTCCGTGAAGCAAAATGATTATGTGCTCTCCGCGCGGGCGATGGGTATGTCCAACCTGCGGATAATGTTCCAGGAAATCCTTCCTAACGCCTTCCCCCCGCTACTGGTACTGATGACCATCGGCATCGGGGCGGTTATCCTGGCGGAGGCTGGTTTAAGCTTCCTCGGTATCGGCATCACCCCACCGACCGCCACCTGGGGAGGCATGGTGAATGATGGCTATAAATTCATCATGACCAACCCCGTTTTAGCTATTTCACCCGGAGTGGCGATTATGCTGGTTGTCTTTGGTTTTAACATGCTGGGTGACGGCTTGAGAGACGCACTGGACCCGAAATTAAGGGGTGTGATTTAGCTTCCTGCATAAAGATATTACGAGGTATATATAATGACGCCTTTATTGAGCGTGGAAAACCTGAAAACATATTTCCGTACCTACCGCGGACTGGTTAAAGCCGTCGATGGAGTCTCCTTCGATATCAATGAGAAAGAAATAATCGGTCTGGTGGGGGAAAGTGGCTGCGGCAAATCAGTCAGTATGCTTTCCATCCTGCAACTGATATCCAACCCGCCGGGAGAGATTGTCAGCGGCAGGGTGATGTTTGATGGTCAGGATCTGCTTCAATACAAGTCCAAAAGCGATGCGATGAGCGCCATTCGCGGAGCTAAGATTGCCATGATTTTCCAGGAGCCGATGACGTCCCTTAATCCGGTGCTTACTATCGGGCGGCAGCTGACCGAAAGTCTGGAAATCCATCTTAACATGACGCCGCAGACAGCGCAGGAGAGGGCTATCGAACTGCTGCGCATGATCGGTATCCCGGATGCGCATAATCGCCTCGATGCATATCCACACCAGTTCAGCGGTGGTATGCGCCAGAGGGTGATGATTGCGATAGCCATTTCATGTAATCCTAAAATATTGATTGCTGATGAGCCGACGACGGCTGTCGACGTTACCACGCAAGCACAGTTGCTGGAATTGATGCAGGATATGGTTAACAGATTCGATACTTCCCTCGTTATCGTAACCCATAATCTCGGTGTGGTCGCCCGGTACGCCGAGAGGATTTACGTTATGTATTCCGGGCGTATCGTGGAATCAGGTCTCGCTGATGATATCTTCCTCAATCCCCGCCACCCGTATACAATCGGCCTGCTCAAATGCGTTCCGCAACTTGGTGAAACACGGCAGGAAAGAAAACTGGTGCCCATCAAAGGCTTGCCCCCCAACCTTATAAATATGCCTACCAACTGCGCCTTTTTACCCCGGTGCGACCGGGCCAGGGACATCTGCCGGCAGCAACTCTGGCCACCATTGGAGTTGGTAGGGGGACAGCATTATGTAGCTTGTTTTAGAGAGATAATGGAGAAACCATGACCCAGGAAAATTCAACGAATGTCGTAGAGTTATTAAACCTCAAGATGTATTTTCCGATTACACACGGACTGCTGCGCCGCAGGGTCGGCGAAATTAAAGCCGTCGATGATGTCAGTTTTAGCATCAAGAAAAACGAAACGCTTGGCTTAGTCGGTGAAAGCGGCTGCGGTAAAACGACAACGGGGCGCTGCATCCTACGCCTGTATAAACCTACCGCCGGGAAAATAATGTTTAACAGTACGGATATTTCCGGCATGAATGAAAACCAGTTGCGTTCGGTCCGTTCTAGTATGGGTGCCATTTTCCAGGACCCGTACGGCTCTCTCAACCCCAGACAAACGGCACGCACTATCATCGGGATGCCGCTAATCATTCATGGCATGAAAACTAAAGGGTATGATAATAGAGTAGAAGAGCTCTTCAAACTAGTTGGGCTGGACCCTTCTATGATGACCCGTGTCCCTCATGAATTCAGCGGCGGTCAGCGCCAGCGTCTGGGCATTGCGCGCGCCCTTGCTTGCCAGCCTGAGTTGATAATCTGCGATGAACCTGTATCGGCACTGGATGTTTCCATCCAAGCGCAAATTATTAATTTGCTGGAAGAGCTACAAGAAAAACTGGGACTTACTTATCTCTTTATCGCCCATGACCTTTCCGTTGTCCAGCACATAAGCAACCGCGTGGCGGTGATGTACCTGGGACGCATTATCGAGATTGCCAACTCAAAAGAACTCTATCAAAATCCCCTCCACCCTTATACCAAGGCGTTGCTTTCAGCCATACCGGTACCGAACCCGGTGATAGAAAGGAAACGTACCCGTACAGTATTGAAGGGCGAGGTACCAAGCCCCGCCGATCCGCCTACGGGGTGCCATTTTAACCCTAGGTGTAATATTGCTACTGGCGACTGTAAAACAGAAAGACCACAGCTAAAAGACGTCGGCAACGGGCACATGGCTGCATGCTTCAGGGTATAGAGCAATCTATGCCTAAATTAGGTAATTCATTTAATTTTCACTAAATAAGACAAATATGAAGCTGGATAAGGCTCATTTATCAAGTATAGGTTGTAATTTACCATAATTCTCGGCGAAGGCAATATCGGCTCTTTTGTAATGCGTGCCCCGACACTTGAAGAATTTTATTTAAGCATTATTAAACAGGTAAAAATATCACTAAATAGAAGTCGTACTACCTTCTGTATACTGAGTGGGCGGTAGAGGACTTGAACCACTGACCTCCGCGATGTCAACGCGGCGCTCTAACCAACTGAGCTAACCGCCCATAATACAATGTAATTCTACTAAATACCCTTTTTACAGTCAACTCTTGATATCCAGAATATCGAGTGGGTGTAATTTGACATGGGATATGTTAAAATCTATGCACGGTATTGCAATATAACGTGTAAACTCGACGTAGCGTGTGTAATAATAGATAATTTCTCCGGGAATGCTACGGGAAAGCACAGGTAAAATAAATGGGCTTTTTGAGAAATATCGCCACAAGTCTTTTAAGTTTTATTCTCTTCCTGACGCTGACCATTTTTAGCGTCGCCTTTATGATCAACAGCACTGTCCTGAACTCCGATTTCGTTTCAACTCAAGTGGACAATGTGCCGATATCCGATATCGCCCGTGATTTTGGTGATGAACTCATCAGTTCCGAGTTGACTCAAGACATGCCTTTTCTGAAAGATGTCGCCTTAAATACCGTTGAAAAACAGGAACCATGGATAAAAACCCAGCTGAAAGACGCCATCGACACTGGCTATGACTATCTAAAGGGTAACACGGAAACGCTCTATATTGTTATCCCTCTTTCAGAGTTGAAGCAGGACCTTAAGGATACTCTGTGGGATGAAGCCAGGATTTACCTTCAGAACGAACTCGCCGGCAAGTCGGAGATGGAAGTGTCAAGGTATTTACAGGATATAATACGGCAGATTCCGCGCGATATACTACCGCCGGAACTAGCCATTTTACCTCAAGACCTGCGTAATCTGGCCGTCGAGCAGTATTTAAGGGATTTTGCCGGTCAAAACACTCTCATCGGCCTGCCGCCGGAAATAACCGTGCCTATCGAGGACAGTGTTGAGGGGTATTTCAACAGCTACCTCGATGAATTTATTAAAGATGTCCCTGATACTTATACAATTGATGAGGATACGCTGGGTAAACAGACGATGGATGCCTTATCTACGGCCAGGACTGCGGTAGACTATTTTCAGACCTATTATCCCTGGATGATTGTCCTGATGATAGTCCTGGCGGCCTTGATTTTCCTGGCTAACATGAACATCAGGGCCACCGCCCGCGCTCTGGGGATTAATCTGGTTATTTTCGGAGGTCTGGACCTTATAGGCATCATCCTGGTCAAGACTATTGCACCGTTTCATTTTCTTGTTGACGCCTTTGATATCCCGGATACCTTGAGCAATTGGGTAGAAGGAGTGGCTAATGACGTTACTTCGGTAGCCCTGCCGTTAGCTATCGGCCTGCTTGTGGCCGGCATAGCGTTGCTGGTGGTATCTTTCGTTGTCAAACCCAAGGAGGCTTGATAAAGACCATGAAATTCAGAATAGCTGTTGTCATTTTAATGTTGCTGGCAGTGCTGGTTTCCGGCTGCGATTTCCTTAAAGAGACACAGGGTGTCCCCAGGAAGGCAGAACTGGTCGTCCAGAAACAGGAATTAATCTCAGACCAGGAAGGCAACAAAGCTGTTTTAGTGACGATTAAAAACGTGAGTCAGATAACAATCGAGCTTGCCCAGGTTAAAGTCAGTTTTTATGACTCCCATGATAATTTTATCGATAGCTCTACGGACAGCGTGATGAATCTTAAACCCGATGATACCTGGAATTTTTCTCTCCAATGCTTCGGGTCGTGCGAGGACATCAAGAGATTTGACCTTGAAGTTACCACGGGCACCAGTTCCGGGGGGCTTTAGACCAGGCTAGCTTTTTAACTTGATACGGCTCTATATTTCCTCCACATCCACCATCCCACCCCTCCCAGTATCAGCGCCGCTATTACTTTAGCCGCGGAACAGAACATAGCGGCATCGAACCAGAAACCCTCCGGGAAAAGCATTATCAGGTAATCACGGGCCGGGTCGAGCAGCCACAAATCGTTGGCAAAACTGATGATATGGAACTGCCAGAACAGCCAGTGAAAGTCGAAGATAGCCGCCAGGCCCAGCGCTATCATCAAAGCTATGGAAAAACCGCTTCCCCAGATAAGCGCCAGTCCCAGTCGTCTTTTATCCCGCCACCAGAAAAGGGCTACCCCGGCGTAAACCAGGACATAAATTCCTGTCCCCAACAGGAGTTTGTATACCAGATAGAATATCGCCTTCACGTCCTTAAGATGGCCGACCTCCCGCTGGTTGAAGACGGTAAAAGGTTGCCCGTCTTTGATAACGGTAATATTGAACGTCTCATCGCCGGAGTTCCAGTAGCCGATTAGTCCGCGCGCCACCTTCTCCATCTCCGCCGGCGCCAGTCCTGTCGTCCGGCTTACGTCGTATTTATCAAAGCCGTACTCGTAAAGCCAGACGCAGTTGACGGCGGCGCTGACGCTGGCGGTAAATAGCATCACAGGCAGGCACAGGCTGAAAAGCCATTGAGCGATTATTTTAAAATTTTTCACGGTGTTTCTTAAAAATGTTTCCTAAATGATTGTCCCGGCACTTTTAATAATACTCTAAAAAACATATCCTGTGCTATAATATCTATAACCTTTCCCGGGGGGTATCATGTTTACCCATCTCCATGTTCACACTGAATATAGTCTTCTTGACGGGATGTGTCCTATTCCCAAGCTTATCGCCCGCGCTAAAGAGCTGGGCATGGATACTCTGGCGATAACCGACCACGGCGTGATGCATGGTGTTATCGAGTTCTACCAGGAGGCTAAAGAGGCTGGCATCAAGCCAATTATCGGCTGTGAAATCTATATTGCACAGGGCAGTCGCTTTAGTAAGAACGCCGGCGACAGGAACAACTATCACCTCATTCTCCTTGCTAAAGACCAGACCGGCTATCAAAACCTGATCCATTTGACCACCAAGGCTCATCTGGAAGGATTTTACTATAGACCCAGGGTAGATAAAGAGCTCCTGGAGCAGCACAAGGAGGGTCTCATCGCCCTCAGCGCCTGCAATTCTGGTGAGCTTAGCCAGCTGATTCTGAGTGGTCGCTATGAAGAAGCGAAACAGGCGGCGCTATGGTACAAGCAGACTTACGGCGATTTCTACCTGGAAATCATGCGGCACCCAATCCCGGAAGTGGAAGCCGTTAGCAAATACCTGGTGGAAATGGGCAAAGAACTGGATATCCCCATCGTTGCCACCAATGATACACACTATGTAAAAAAAGAAGACGCCTCCGCCCACGACATTTTGCTCTGCATCGGCACGAACACGACTATTCACGATGAAAAGCGCATGAAAATGGCCGGCGACTTTTTTTATCTCAAGAGCCAGGAAGAAATGGCGGAACTTTATAAAGATATCCCGCAGGCGCTAGAAAATACGGAACGTATCGCCTCAATGTGCAACCTGGAGATGGAGTTCGGACGGCTGCACCTGCCGGAAATCGGTATTCCCGAAGGCAAGACCGCCGACCAGTTTTTAGCCGACCTCTGCTATGAAAACATGGAAAAATATTACCCCAACCCCACCCCGGAAATCAAAAAACGCCTGGAATACGAGCTTGATGTTATAAGGACGACCAACTTCGCCAACTATATTCTGGTCGTCTGGGACATCATATCCTTTACCAGGAGCAAGAATATCCTCTTCGGTGTAAGAGGCAGCGCCGCTTCCAGTATCGTCCTGCACTGCCTCGGCATAACCCCCCTCGACCCCCTGGAGCACGGCATGATATTCGAGCGCTTCCTGAACATCGAGCGCAAGGAAATGCCGGATGTGGATATGGACTTCCAGGACGACCGACGTGATGAGGTTATCGCCTATGTCACCCAGAAATACGGCCAGGACCATGTCGCCCAGATTATCACCTTCGGCACGCTCGGGGCGCGGGCGGCTATCCGCGATGTCGGACGGGCTTTAGGCATGTCCTACGGTGACGTCGACCGCGTGGCGCGGCTGGTGCCCGCTATGCCTGGCATGACGCTGGCCAGGGCTATGGACGAGAACCATGAGCTTAGAAACATCTATCAGGAAGACGAAATCGTCCGCAACCTGGTGAATACCGCCCGCCGCGTCGAGGGGATTTCCCGCCACGCCAGCACCCATGCCGCCGGCGTCGTTATCTCCAGGGAGCCACTGACCAAATACGTGCCTCTACAGCGTTCCGCCCGGACGGATAACAGCCAGGAAGCCGTCATGACACAGTTCTCCATGAACGATATTGCCCGTATCGGGCTGCTCAAGATGGACTTTCTCGGGTTGGCCAACCTGACTATTCTGGGTAAAGCCCGGAAAATCATCAAAGAAAAGCACGGCGTCGATATCGACTTATACAATCTGCCTATGGACGATAAAAAGACTTATGATTTACTGGCCGCCGGGGAAACTGCCGGCGTTTTTCAGCTGGAAGGCTCCGGCATGCGGCGCTATATCAAGGAGCTCAAACCATCCGTCTTCAGCGATATCGCCGCCATGGTGGCGCTTTACCGACCCGGCCCTATGGAGCATATCCCCCGCTTTATCGATGCCAAGCACGGCCGCAAGCCTATACAATATCCCCACCCCGCCCTGGAAAATATACTTAAAGAAACGTATGGCGTAATCGTTTACCAGGAGCAGGTGCTGCTGATTGTGCAGGAGTTCGCCGGCTACAGCCTGGGTCAGGCGGATATTTTCCGCAAGGCCATGGGTAAAAAGATTGCCGAAACGATGAAGAAAGAAAAGCGCGCCTTTATCAGCGGCGCTAAAAAGAAGGACTTTTCTGCAGAAATCGCGGAGGAAGTATTCGCCCTTATCGAGCCTTTCACCGGCTATGCTTTCAATAAGGCTCATGCCTGGTGCTATGCCCTGATTGCCTACCAGACGGCCTATCTCAAGGCTAACTACACCGCCGAATATATCAATGCCTTCCTTACCATCCATGCTGGGGAACTAGAAAAGACCGCCAGCGCCATATCAGAATGTCGCCGACTGAATATCAATGTTTTACCCCCGGATATCAACCGCAGCCAGCTGGATTTTTCCATAGAAGAAAACAGCACTGGACAGCCGTCTATCCGCTTCGGGCTTGCCGCTGTTAAAAACGTCGGCGGCGGCGCTTTAGAACCCCTGATTAGCGAGCGAAATAAAAACGGCGACTTTAAATCCATCGAAGACCTCTGCCGCCGCGCTAATTTGCAGTCGGTCAACCGGCGCGTCATGGAAAGCCTGATAAAAGCAGGCGCGCTGGACTGCCTGGGAAACCGGGGGACTCTGCTCAACAGCGTCTCGCGTATATTGGCTTTAGCGCAGCGTGAACAACGACTCCGCGAGACGGGGCAGACTACCATGTTCGACCTTTTTGGGGAGTCGACCGCGGTGCCTCTGCCCGAGCTTGAGCTGACGCCCTCTGAAGTTACCGATAGGGAAAAAGCTTTCTGGGAAAAAGAGCTGTTGGGCGTCAGCTTCTCGGAAAAGCCGTTCAGCCCGGTTTTCAGCAACGCCACACCGGATACCAAGTTTTGTGAAGAGATAAATGTGGAGCTTGACGGACAAAATGTGGTACTGGCCGGGAGGCTTGTTTCAGCGCGCTATCTCCTGACCAAGGACGGACGATCGTTCGCCAGCGCCGTTCTCGAGGATTTCAGCGGCCAGGTAGAGGTGATGGTCTGGCCCAAGGTCTACGCCGAGACCGATGAACTGTGGAAGGAAGGCAACGAGCTGGTTATCCAGGGCAAGGTCAGAGTGCGCGAGGAAAGAGCACAGATAAGCTGTGATAATGTCCGACTCTACCAGCCCCCCGCCGAAGGTGAAGAGGCGGTTGTCAGAGTTAAACCTGAAAAACAGGAAGCACCGGTAAATAAGCCTCCCGTATCGTTCCCCGCAGCGCCGACCCCCAGACAGCGTTTGATAATCAACCTGCAGCAGACCGACGATGAAGAAGGGGATATAGCCCGCCTCGGAAAAATCATCTCTATCCTGAAGACCTACACCGGCCGCGACGAGGTGCAGTTAAACGTCATCAACGGCAGCGGGGCTATTCCGCTCAAAATGCCCGGCCTGCAGACCGGCTATTGCTCCGAGTTACAGCAACGCCTGGTCGATTTGATAGGGGAGGCGGGGCTTAAAGTAGAACAGCTTTAGTGTTATACTGGAATTAGCAGTAGTGTAACTATGAAAGCATCGCTTAAGCTGTTCCGTATCTTCGGGATAACCATCGGGATTCATTATACCTGGATATTTGCACTCATCTTTTTCAGCTGGACGCTGGCGATGGTATATTTCCCGGTGTCATACCCCGGCTGGAGCACGGCGGTATACTGGATAACTGGCATCATCGCAGCGCTGCTTATTTTTGTGTCGGTACTGCTGCATGAACTGGCTCACTCTCTGGTGGCTAACGCCAGGGGCATTCCGGTACACAGCATCACGCTTTTTCTCCTAGGCGGCGCCAGCAACATGGAAGAAGAGCCGCAAAAACCGGCGGCCGAATTCGCCATGGCTATTGTTGGACCGGTTACCAGCCTTGTCCTTGCTGTTATTTTCTGGGGATTCTCCAGGATTCCTGCCGATACCACCACCCCGCTGGCAGGCATATTAAGCTATATGGCTATCATTAATATGTACCTGGGCATATTCAACCTGCTGCCGGGTTTTCCTCTGGACGGCGGCCGCGTACTGCGTTCTATTATCTGGGGCTCCACGGGCAGTCTTACCCGCGCGACCGATATCGCCGGACGGGTGGGGCAGATATTCGGTTGGGCCTTTATCGGCCTGGGAATTTACCTGATGATATCCGTCAGCTTCATCAGCGGCCTGTGGATAGCGTTTATAGGGTGGTTTCTCAATAGCTCCGCCGACGCCAGCCGCAAAGAAATCACATTGCGGGAACGCTTGAGCCATGTCAAGGTCAGGGAGTTGATGAGACGTGAAATCAATACCATATCACCGGAAACGACCGTCGACCAGCTGGTGAGGGAAATCTTCCGCAAGCAGCAGGGCAGGGCGGTCCCGGTATGTAAGGACGATAAACTGGTTGGTATTGTGACGATTACCGATATCAAGAAGACATCGCAGGATAAGTGGATGGAGACTCCCGTCAGCCGGATAATGACCACGGAGCCGCTTTATACGGTATCGCCGGAGGATAATCTTAACGTAGCTCTGGTGATGATTGCCAAGAACGATATTAACCAGGTGCTGATTAACGACAACGATAAATGCGGCGGGCTGTTGAGCCGCGCCGATATTATCCGCCTCATACAGACGGACCGCGAACTGGGATTGAGGTAATGCTCAATAACAGTAATTATTTTAGACAAGTCGTTAAGATTTTGGCTCGTCCAGCGCTTCGGTGATATCCTTCGCCATTTTCAGGAACAGCTTGCGCAGTCGCTTCATGACCTCTTCGGCGGCTTTTTCACCGGCGTGCCTGGCGTCCTCGGCGGCCTGCCGGGCGTCTGCAGCTGCCTCCTGTATGTCGTCCAGAATCTCCGGCAGCGGTTTGCTGAAAATTTGATTCCTGTCGGTAACCTTATCGGCCATATATTCTCCTTTTATCTAACCTCAATCTGCTTTAATGCTCATTATAGCACAAATATCCCTCTGGAAATGACGCAGCTTAAGTGTTACAATACGGGCGAATAGAATAGAGTAAACGTATGGAACAACCGGATAAGCTAACGACTGATACCCATCAGGGACACCGTAAACGACTTAGGGAAAAATTCCTGAAGTCGGGATTGAACGGCTTTCACGACTACGAAATCGTGGAACTGCTGTTGAGTCTGGGTACGCCGCGCAGGGACTGTAAATCGGCGGCCAAGGAGGCTATTAAACAGTTCCAGACCCTGCGGGGCGTCCTGGAAGCACCTGCCGGAGAGCTGCAGCAGATACCCGGCATCGGCGCCCACAGCGCCTTCGGCATCAAGCTGGTGCAGGAGGTCGCCCGCGAGTTTCTTAAAGCCAGGATTCTGGATAAGCCTTTTTACCGCTCTTCGCAGGAGGTCTTCGATTATCTTTATCATTCTATGCGTGGACTGAAAAAAGAGGTCTTCAAGGTTATCTATTTGAGCAGCCAGAACCAGATTATCAATACCATCGATCTTTCGGAAGGGACGGTCAACAGCAGTTCCGTCTCCCCCCGCGAGGTAATCGAGGGCGCTTTAAAGAACAATGCCGCCGCCCTGATTTTCGTTCACAACCACCCCTCGGGCGCTATCGTACCCAGTTCGAGCGATAAGGGTTTGACCCGTGAGCTGGTTTATGCCGGCCGCATTATGCGACTTAAAGTGCTCGACCATATTATTATCGGGGATAATAAATATTACAGCTTTGCCGGCGAGGGCTTGATTGAAGAATACGAGACGGATTTTCTGAACCAGATGCTAAGGGGCGCCGCTGAAGCCAGAAAACGATTCTATCGCGTTCATCCCACCACAGATAAAAATCAATACTAATATATTATTTAAATTTATCTAACGGTTATTTCCATTTCCAGCAGACATTTTTTCATCTCTAAACCCCCGCCAAATCCCCCCAATCCGCCGTCGCTTTTTATCACGCGGTGACAGGGGATAATTATAGGTAGGGGATTTTTATTCAAGGCCTGTCCCACCGCTCGTGCCGCCGCCGGTTTGCCGATTTGA
>Ga0154649_1118_pt1 | contig 27205 bp, 28 predicted proteins | sample Rifle2008BG13ft_FD_116078 | JGI IMG/M metagenome (GOLD analysis project Ga0154649, IMG submission 116078) | Chloroflexi bacterium RBG_13_51_18
AGCGTATCGCCGACGAGGACCGGCTGCGACCAGAACCAGTTTTGCGCCATGAATTTCCACTTTAGAGTACCGTCAGCGGCGTTGAGAGCGTAGAGGTTTCTATCAAAAGAGCCGATATAGATGGTGCCATTTACCACCAACGGCTTGGCAATGATGGAACCCTCGCTGGTGAATTTCCATTTCAGGGAAAGATCGGCAACATTAAGGGCATAAAGGTTTTTATCAAACGATCCGATATATACCGTATCGCCGTCTACAGTTGGTGTGCCCCAGATTTTATCTTCTGTTTTATACTGATACAGCAAATCACCGGTGGTAGCATCAAGAGAGTAAACATTACCGTCAGAACAGCCGATGATAAGCTTATTATCGGTAATTACCATGCCGCCGACGAACGCCTGGAGATATCCTTCGCGGGGGAAAATCCATCTCTGGGCGAGGTTCGAACTCTTATAGGCGTATATTTTACCGTTATATCCGGCAACATAAACGAGGTCGCCGGAAACGGCGGGCGTACTATAAATAGAGACCCTGGAAGTCCCACCGGCGCAACCGCTGACAGCAGAGCAGCCGAACAACCCGGATTGCTGCGGCAACTGAAGCATGTCAGCTCTTAAAATGCTCTGGTCGGTCATATTTACCGATACCAGACGACCTTCAAGAGAACCGACAAACAACATATCTCCGGATACCGCGCCGCCGGACCATCCTATGGGGGCCATACCGCCGACACAGCTGAAACCAAAGATAGCGATAGTAATAATGACAGCCACCAGGAGCGCTATCATGCCGGCTGTCTTGATTTTATTAGTTTTCACAGTTTTCTCCAACATTATTGACCGAATGTTTATATTATAAATCCGAGATTCAGGGAACGGGGTCATAGCCGCCGGGGTTTAAGGGATGGCAGCGGGTGATACGCCTGACCCCCAGGCCGATACCCCTGAAAATACCGAACTTGGTAATAGCTTCGTAGGTGTACTGGGAGCATGTGGGCGCAAAGCGACAGGAAGGCGGCATAACCTTTGAAAAGGTACGCTGATATATTTTAATCAGTATCAAGGCTATGGATTTCATTTTCTCCTACTATTATATCAGCCTTAAGCAGAAGCTTCCTGGCCGATTTTTCCAGTTCTTTATAATTTGCCGCTGCGGCAGGAACACGGGCGATAAAGACGATATCCCACCCCGCTCGAACCGTCGTTTGCCTGGCTATTTCACGTAATCGCCGCTTGACGCGATTTCTCACTACAGCTTTCCCCAAACGACGGCTGACGACGAAACCGAATCTTGAAACTTCTAACGCGTTCTGTAAGGCTCTTAATACAATTTCCTTATCCGCCCAGGACCTGCCTCCGTTATAGACGATTTCATACTGTCCGCTATTGTTTAGAAAACGCTCTCCCCTCACAACTGCTCCAGGCTGATTTAACGGTCGGTTCATTAGACGACAGTTAATTTTTTACGTCCTTTTAGTCTTCTGGCTTTCAGGACATCACGTCCGCCGCGCGTGCTCATTCTTTTCAAAAAGCCGTGTTCACGTTTTCTGGGTATGCTTTTCGGCTGATAGGTTCTCTTTGGCACTTTAACTCCCTAATTATATTCTAAAAAACAAACGGGGGAAACTCCGCCGCCGCAATTTTTATGCGTTGACGCCGTCTATCCGATTGTTCCCGGCCTTTGTATATGGGAAGCAACGTAAGGCAGCAACGCTATGTGCCGCGCCCGTTTGATAGCCGTGGTCAGAGCACGCTGGTGCCTGGCGCACGTTCCGCTTTTACGTCGCGGTGAGATTTTACCCCTGTCCGTTATGTAAGGGCGCAGCTTGGCCGAGTCTTTGTAGTCGATATGTTCAACTTTATCACGGCAGAAGAAACATATTTTGCGCTTGGGGATATATTTTCCCCTGGTCGGTCTGCGAGTCCTGGAATCTCTTGGATGTGTCATTCTTTCCTCTATATATAACTATTATTTTTTTACTATATATTAAAATGGCAGGTCTTCCGGCTCCATTTCAGCTGTGGATGAGTCTTCCGCTTTTTCATCAGCCATGGCGGAGGCTCCTTTTTTATCGAGGAAGATTACCCTGTTGGCAACAACCTCCATCTTGCTGTGGGGCTGGCCGTCCTGTCCTTCCCAGTTTCTGGTGTGTATTCTGCCTTCAGCATAGACAAGTTTGCCTTTGGCCAGGAACTGATTACATTGCTCGGCTAGTCTGTTCCAGGCGACCACGTTGAACCATTCGGTTTCCTGGCGGCGCTCTCCTTCAGGAGATGTATAGACCCAATTAGTAGCTACGGAAAAAGATGTTACCGGTTTACCATTAGGCGTAAAACGCATTTCCGGTTCATTACCTATATTGCCTATTATGGTTACTTTGTTCAGACTCGGCATCGCCTCATCACCTCTCCGCTAAAACTCGCGAGCTGGAATCATTAACCTAATTACCAACATTTATTAAAAGATGCCTGACGACATCTTCAGATATACGCAGGTTAGCTTCGAGTTCTTTGCATTTTGCCGTGCTCATTTTGAACCTGGTTAATATGTAATGTCCCTCGAGGTGGTGCTTGATGGGATAGGCCAGCTTTTTCTTGCCCCATTTATCAACGCCATCGATGGTACCTTCTCTGCCGGTGATGAACTCGGACACGCTGTTTATGCGGGCTTCAAGTGCTTCATCCGACATATCCGGTGTCAGGATATATACCAGTTCATATTCCTGCGATTTTCTATCTTCCGTCTTGGTTTCTGCTTTTTTTCTTGCCACTTCCGGTTCCTTAACGAATTTTACGTTATTATACCATATAGGCATTATATAGACAACAATACCAGGATAGCGCAAGCCGGGCACGCCAAAAGTAATAATGTGTTTAGTTATAAAGTGTATGAAGGTTATCTTGACACGTTATGCCCGCTTTGCTAGACTCTAAAATAATACTCCAATTATCACCCGGCCCCGTGGTGTAGCGGTCTAACATGCCACCCTGTCACGGTGGAGATCGGGGGTTCAAATCCCCCCGGGGTCGCCACTTTTTATGTAGAGTTATAGTTATTCATGACCTTTCTGGAACAAGTAAAAAATCTCAACGTGGACGAAACAATATCCCGTGAACGCAGGATGATTACTCCAGTGATTTTAAAAATCTTATTGCGGGTTAGATTGCCCTTTTTCAAACGTTTATATTTAACTCTGTATTGAATGCTCTTAATTGATTTGCACAATCATTTAAAAGGTGCAGGGAAATATAGTTGACAATTGAGGTAATATAGATTATAGTATTTGGAAATTGAGAGTTCCGAGATAAAAATACGCGCCGGAAAAATGGGTATTCTGTGCGTGTTGATATAAAATTAAATATATTAAGGGTCCAAAATTTTTAAAAACAGGGGAGGTTGAGAATATAGCCGATAATAAGAATATTACAGAAAACGCTAAAATTTTTAAGAGGAGGATAGAATGAAAAAATGGTTACTGGTCCCGTTGTTCTTGCTTATTACCGCTGCGATAGTACTTTCTAGCTGCGGCGGACAAGAAACAACTACAGGACCAACGACAGGACCGACTACAGGACCGACTACAGGACCGACTACAGGACCGACATCAACAGTACCAGAACCCTATGGTACGATTACGATGGCCTGGACTGATTTCGGTGTTGAAGCAACTGACCCCACGCTATTTGAATCCACATGGAGCTGGATGTATTGCGACTCCCTGGTTGCTTTTGACGCAAGCGGTACCTACATCGGCGAAGTGGCTGAAACGTGGTCACTAGGCGATGACGGTAAAACATGGACGTTCAATATCCGCAAAGGTATGAAATTCCATAATGGCGACCCGGTTACGGCGCACGACGTCTTGTTTACCATGGAAAGGTTCACTTCTGAAGAATCCAAGAATCCCTGGTCTACAGGACTCCGCGATGCCAAAGAATCCATGAGAGTTGTGGACGATTATACCTTCGAGTACGTATCCAAAAACCCCGAGCCACCGATGATCGACTCGTTCTGCTGGGTGCGCATCATCCCCAAGAACTACTTTGAGAGTGTCGGAGTGGACGGATACCGTCTTAATCCAATGGGCTCCGGACCTTGGAAATTCGTGGAGCATATCCCCGAGACAAGTTTCACCGTGGAAGCCAACACGGATTACTGGAGGAAAGAACACATACCCGAGTATAAATATGTAGTAATACTCCAGGTCCCGGAAGAGTCAACACAGGTTGCCATGTTGAAGCGTGGCGAGATTGATATCCCCACCGGCCTCACAACGGATAAGCGCGTCCAACTGGAAAGAGCCGGCTGGCAAACGCGAGTGCAAGGTCTGGCATTACCCACCATGTTGGCTATCATAGGTTCCCAATATCCTGAAGCAGGAGCGGTGCACGATATTCGCATCCGCAAGGCGCTTTCTTACGCGATAAACCGCGATGAATTATGCGCTACCTACTGGCAGGGGACGGCACAACCGGGCGGCAGGTTCTTCCTAATGCCTGGAGGTTATGGCGCAACCGATGACCTGCTGGCGCCAGACCCATACGACCCAGCGCTGGCGATGAGTCTAATGGCCGAGGCGGGCTACCCTGATGCCTGGGATGACCCGACAATAATTATATCCACAACCGCAGGACCCACACTTGACATGCTGCAGGCCATGCAGGGCTACTGGAATAAAGTGGGACTTCAGACAAAGATAGAAGTTGTTGAAATGTCCGTCTGGCTCTCATACGTATTCATCGGTCCCGGAGCTCAGGCTGACAACCCGGCTATTGGCATCATTTGGTCATGGGCCGGAGCTGCGTTTAACGGCACCTACTACTGCCGGAATATGTATACTTCCTACGGCATACACTCCGTAACGGTTAATGCAGCAGTTGATGCTATCTTCGACAAATATATTGTCGAGAGAGACCCCGTGAAGGCAAAGGAATACTACATAGAATGGCAGAGAGCCGCCAAAGCGCTGTATACCAGCTTTGGTGTCGCCTATGTAGAAAGTATTGTTGTCGTAAGCAACAACATAGGCGAATTTACCGTTAATCCGCATATGTTCATCACCGACGCTCTATGCGGTATCAAGCATCCGAAATAGATAGAGACAGAGTAGAGAGAAGCTTCGGGGGCGGGTGTCCCGCCCCCGAAGCGGAAGCGTTAATAGTTTTCAATTGTATATTAAGGTAAATATAGGGGCGTCTTTTTATATATTTTTACGAGTAAATAATCCTGTACTTTAGAATTTATTTGACACATCTAATTGACGCATAGTATTATTTTTACAGGGAAATCCTTATATGACACGTTTTATCGTAATACGAGCGCTACAGACATTTTTAGCTTTAATTGGCATTATCGTATTGGTTTTCTTCATGGTCCGGATATCCGGAGACCCGACTTTATTCATGACATCCCCTTTATCAACCCCGGAAGAAACAATAATTTTACAGAAGCAGATAGGCCTTGATAAATCTTATGCCGAGCAGTTCTGGATTTTTATAAGCGGCTTAGCACGCGGAGATTTGGGCACTTCATTCATCAAGAGGATTCCTGTAGCCGAGCAGCTTGGCTCGGCGCTGCCAAATACGCTGAGATTAAGTCTACCATCGTTCTTTATAGGCACGATTTTAGGAATAGCCTTAGGAGTGTTAGGGGCAACCAAGCGCGATTCAATACTTGATAACGGGGTTAAGTTTCTGGCCATCATGGGGCAGGCGCTGCCCGGCTTTTGGGTAGCCATCATGGCGGTACTGATATTCTCCGTTCACTGGGAAATATTTCCGGCCGCCGGCACGGGCGGAATAGAATACTACGTATTACCAGTTACCACGATGTTATTCTTCATGCTGCCAGGCATGATGCGTCTGGTACGTTCCACAATGCTTGACGTGCTCGATAGCGAATATATCAAGCTGGCAAGAATTAAGGGGCTTTCAGAGAGGACGGTTATCTGGAAGCATGCCCTGCGCAATGCCATAATAGCGCCGCTGACAGTAGCCGGTATGATGTTAGCGGGGTTAGTCAACGGCGCCATAATAATAGAGAATGTTTTTAACTGGCCCGGCATGGGTAAATTAATAGTTGAATCTACCTTCGGCCGCGATTTCCCGGTCGTTCAGGCTATCGCGGTTATTGTAGCCATCATGGTACTAGGCATGAACTTCCTTGTAGATATTGCTTACGCATATGTCGACCCGCGAATCAGGTATGAAAGAGGCTAAAAAGGTAAGTAGTTAATCATGGTGTTGAGTGTAGAAAAATTAAAACGCAAACGCAGGGGCAATACGCGCTGGGGGAATATAGCAAGAAACCTCGGGATGATACTGCCGGCTCTCATATTTGCCTTATTGTTTTTTACTGCAATATTTGCTAATTTAATAGCGCCTTACCCCTACGATGAAACAAATCTTCCGCAAAGGCGAATGCCGCCGGCCTGGGTTGAAGGCGGGTCTACCGATCACTTTCTGGGAACAGATACACTGGGGAGAGATGTTTTAAGCCGCGCTATGTTCGGAGCCCAGGTATCGCTCAGTGTATCACTGCTGGCGATAGTCATTACCGCTGTTGTGGGCACTATATTGGGAATAATGTCAGGCTATATGGGAGGACGTGTCGATGCCTTTATTATGAGGGTTGTTGACATCGCCCTGGCTTTTCCGGGACTTCTTGTAGCAATATTACTGGCTGTCAGCATCGGACCGGGATTTTTTACCGTGGTGTTTGCGTTATCGGTACTGGCCTGGGCCGGTTACGCACGTGTAATCCGCGGCGAGGCTTTAAGATTACGTAATTCCGACTTTGTACTGCAGGCACAGATAGTCGGCGCTTCTCCGTTCAGAATAATGTTGAGGCATATTTTCCCCAATATTATGAACGTTCTTATAATCGGTATTACGCTTAACATTGGTACATTTATTCTGGCAGAAGCGGGGATGAGCTATCTTGGCATCGGTATTCCACCACCGAGACCTTCATGGGGCTCTATGGTAGCGGATGGTAGAAACGACCTTGATTCCGCCTGGTGGATTTCTACATTCCCCGGCATTTTAATAGGTCTGGTGGTACTTTCCGGCAACTTCCTGGGTGACTGGCTGCGCGATAAGATGGACCCGAGGTTAAGACAGCTATGAGCAACGTTGTACTCCAAGTTGAGAACCTGCATACCTCTTTCTTTACAAGGCTGGGGGAGGTTAAAGCAGTGGACGGGGTTAGTTTTTATGTAAGAGAGGGCGAGACTTTCGGGATTGTTGGAGAGTCCGGCTGCGGTAAATCTGTAACAGGCCTCTCAATTATGCGGTTACTCCCTGAGCCGGGGGGCGAGATCATCGAAGGGAAAATAATCCTAGAGGGGAAAAATATCCTTGAGCTTAGTAAAAAAGCAATGCGGGCCTACCGCGGGAAAATGATATCAATGATATTGCAGGACCCCATGTCTTCTCTCAATCCCGTGTATACCATTGGCGACCAGATATCAGAGGCGGTAAAGCTGCACCAGGACCTGCCGGACAACATGGTAGAAGCCGAGGTGGTTTCCGCATTGAGGTTACTAAGAATTCCTGACCCGGAAATACGTACTAAAGAATACCCGTTTCAGCTTAGCGGAGGAATGAGGCAAAGGGTAGTAGGGTCTATAGCAATGTCCTGCCGGCCGCGTCTGTTGATAGCCGATGAGCCTACTACGGCCCTCGATGCTACTATTCAGGCTCAATACCTTGCTTTATTCGATGATATACAAGCAAAGACGAATGTAGCCATTATTTTTATTACCCATGATTTCGGGGTTGTATCCAGAATATGTGATAGAGTAGGCGTAATGTACGCCGGGAAAATCCTGGAGGCAGCTCCTACCAGGGATATCTTTAAGGCCCCGAAACACCCGTATACCAAGGCTCTTATAGATTCTGTACCCCGTCTTGAAGTCAAAGATGAACGTTTGTATTCGATTGAAGGGCAACCGCCTTCTATGTTCCGGTTACCTCCCGGCTGCCGTTTCCGTCCACGCTGTCCCGTAGCTATGGACATTTGCGGGGAACAAGAACCGCCAGAGGTAAAATTAAACGAAGACCATGCCGTATCCTGTTGGAGGGTCAAGTAGACCATGGCGAAAGTTTTGCTGGAAGCACGTAATATCGTTAAGCACTATCCGGTAACGCGCGGGTTTTTACAGCGTATCGTAGGCTGGGTCAGAGCTGTCGACGGGGTTTCTTTTTCCATAGAAGACGGCAAGACGTTGAGTCTGGTGGGAGAATCAGGCGCAGGAAAGACAACCATTGCCAAGCAAATATTACTGATGGAAAAATTAACATCAGGCAACATTCTTTTTCAAGGGAATGACGTTTACAAATTCTCCAGTGCCCAGCTTAAAAAAGAATACCGCCCCAAAGTTCAATCCGTACAGCAGAACCCTTGGAGCTCCATGGACCCGAGAATGCGGGTCCGAGAAGTCGTCGGCGAACCTTTGTCAGTTAACACAAAGCTTTCCAAGAAAGAAATTGCTGATAATGTAGGCCAACTGCTGGAGCAAGTGGGTATTGATGCAGAAGGGATGAACCGTTATCCCCATGAGTTCAGCGGCGGCCAACGACAGCGTATTGCCGTTGCAAGAGCACTGGCCTTACATCCCAGTTTACTTGTTTTAGATGAACCGGTTTCAGCGCTGGATGTATCAATCCGAGCGCAGATAATGAACCTGTTGAAAGACCTTCAAATACAATACAATCTTAGCTACATAGTTATCGCCCATAATCTAGCGACGGTTAGATATATGAGTCACAGCGTAGCCATTATGTACCTGGGGCAGCTGGTAGAGTATGGTGAATCAGAGGCTCTGTTCGAGAAGCCTTTGCATCCTTATACCAGAGCGCTTATATCCGCTTCACAATTAACATTACCTGAAGATGCTAAAGAAGGCACAAAGCAGATAATCTTAAGCGGTGAAATGCCTTCGCCGTTAAATCCGCCTTCCGGCTGCCGTTTCCATACCCGCTGCACCGAGGTCATGGATATATGCTCGAAAGAGATCCCGGAAAACAAGGTCATTGGAACACAGCATGTAAAATGCCATCTCTACCGCTAGAGATTTGGTACTTCAAGAATTAATTCAGGTTTTCCGCGTTAGAGTCTGATTCTCCGCCCGCACCTTGTACAGAGTACGTCATTATCTTTAAAGCCCGGCGGTATCTTCCACCTGGCGCCGCATTCACAGTCCACGGTACGGTATTTATTCAGACGCAGCATAAGGTCGGATACCTCATGAGTTGATGCAGCCTTATCTGATGCTTTCTCTGAAGCAAGCCCCAGTTCCCCCGGGGCAGCCAGCGATGCCTGCCTGATGCCAATGGCACCTATGCCGGCTGCTGCAGTCTTAGGGATGATTACCTGCTTTCCAGAATGCACTTTACGGTAAGCATCGTTATAATTTGCAAAGGAAGCCCCACCGGTCATGGCGCGTAATATTCGCACCCTTTCCGATATGGGAGGATGGGTGCTGGTGAGGTCGGCGGCTTTCATCCCCTCTTTATGTAAAGGATTGATAATATACATGGGGGCGGTAGCCTGATTGGCAGATTTTAATTGCTGTTTCGAGCCCCCTATTTTTTCCAGCGCTGAGGCCAAACCTTCCGGGTAACGTGTATATAGCGCGGAGGAGGCATCGGCAAGATATTCTCTCTTACGTGAGATAGCGTAGTAAATAAGCTGCGCCATAATGGGCGCTAGAATCATAAGTACCAGACCGACAATCAAGACGATTGCCTGCGCGCCGCCGCCACCGCTACGGGAAGAGGACCTTCTACCCGAACCTGTCATAGCCCCAAATAATAAAAAGCGCGACGCGTACCACGAGAGTATCACGATAGTGCCGAGCATGACAGCGGTAATCGCCATGAGGAGGACATCACGGTTTTTGATATGGGCAATTTCATGGCCGATAACACCCTGTAATTCATCACGGGTGAGTTTCTGCAGCAGCCCGGAGGTAATAGCTACAGAGGCCCTACTTGGGTCGCGTCCGGTGGCGAAGGCGTTTAGCGCCGGGTCGTCGATAATATAAACGTCCGGTACCTTCTCCAGTCCTGAAGCTATCTTCATTTCTTCAACGACGTTATAGAGTCGCGGGGCATCATCTGGAGTTATCTTTTTTGCCTTCGCCATGCCGAGCAGAATACTATCGCCCTGGAAATACGCCACAAGGCTCATGATTGCCCAGACTATCAGGGCGATGACCAGTCCCCCTACCGCGCTATCGAAAAAGTAGAGCCCCAGAAAATAGCCGACCGCCAGTAATAATCCCGCGATAAGCGCAATTAAAAATACCGACCTTACCTGGTTAGATCGTATCTGTTCCCACATGTTTAATCCAATTCTTTATTTAAGTAAAACTAACCTTGGGAGCTTCCTTTTCCGCCGCTACGATTACCTCGAAGAACTCTCCCAGTTTAAAGCTGAACATGCCGGCAATCACGTTTGAGGGAAACATCTGTATTTTATTGTTGAATTTAAGGACAGAATCATTGTAATACTGCCGGGAAAAGCTTATTTTATTTTCCGTGGATGTCAACTCCTCCTGGAGAGCCAGGAAATTCTGATTAGCCTTTAATTCAGGGTAAGCCTCGGCTACTGCCAGCAGTCTGCCCAAGGCCATACCCAGTTCGCCTTCCAGCTTGCCTCTTTCGGCGGCCCCGGCGGTAGAAGAAGCCTGCTGGGCAAGATTACGAGCCTTAGTCACCATTTCAAACGTTTCTCGTTCGTGTTTAGCGTAGCCTTTGACCGTTTCTACGAGATTAGGGATAAGGTCATAACGCCTTTTCAGCTGGACGTCTATCTGCGCCCAGGCGTTTTTGACCTGGTTGCGGAAGCCCACCAGGCTGTTGTAAGCTCCGATGATGAAAAATATCAGGACAACGACGATACCAAGGATAATCCATAATGCAATCACTTTTCTCTACCTCCCATAAAAATACCGTATCTATCCTTGAAAACTATTATGTTTGATATTCTAATCCGTTTGATGTTTAAACATCTCCCCGACAAAAGCCAGGACGCCTTGAGACGCGCCTTTTTCCGGCGATTTTTCCACCAGTTCTTTTATCAGATTTTGAACTTCGCCGCCGTCAAACCAGATGCCATCGCCGACATGGCAGACATCAACCAGGATTTTATTATCCCGGTCAATGTAGGTCTTTTTCATCTTGTGGTTGCAGGCGGGGCATTTATGTTTTTTCTCCGTGGTCTCAACTTCCGGAGCACGAACAATACCCTCGAGATAACGCTGGAAGTCTTCAACTCCCGCTGATCCCATGAGCAATTCGAGTTCTCCGGCATCAAACCAGACGCCGTGACAGGCGGGACAATAATCCAGCTCAATATTCTGATACTCTACAATCAGAGCATCTTGATGACATACCGGACATAGCATATTATTTTGTTTCCCTATTTAATTATATGCATTCTGAACGTAGGTTACAATGCCTGAAACGGCATTGGTGCTATTATACAAACGTTTAGTCACCAGGTCAACTTAAATCAACCGGATGACACACTGATTTCTTTGTAAATTTTGCCCTGCACTGGTATAATGTGACCACTGTATTGTCTGTGACCGGTCAGTCCAGCAGATATTCCAAAATCCGCGTTAATATTATCAAAATCTAGCTATGTTTAATTTCAGAACAGGAGTATGAAAATGCCAGAGAAAAGATGGACAGAGATGACTCCGCGGGAAAAGAGAGAGCAGAGATTTAAATGGTGGCTCGATGCAGAAGGTGTGAACTTCGTCAGTGCCGATGCTAAGAAAGCCTTTAAGCAACGAGTACAGAGGATGATTGACGTCTACAACGTCAAAGAGCCGGACAGAGTGCCTGTATCGCTGATGATAGGTGCGCTACCAGCCTATTTATACGGCTCCGACTATTATAATTGCATGTACGACTATGATTTAGCCGTTAAGGCATGGGACAAGTATAATGCCGATTTCATGGACGCCGACTCGCTATCAAGTCCGGGCATGATAATCCCAGGTAAAATATACGACCTTCTGGACATTAAATTATACAAATATCCGGGGCACGGCCTGCCGAAAAGCGCCACTGGAATCCAGTTTGTTGAAGGCGAGTACATGAAACCCGACGAATATGACGCTCTGATATTAAATCCTTCTGATTTCTGGATGAGGACCTATATGCCGCGTGTATTCGGGGCATTCGAATCGTGGAATATGCTGACGCCCTTCACTAACATCATTGAGCTGCCGGCCATGAATTTTATGCCTTATTCAAATCCGGAAATCCAGAATTCGCTTCGTACTTTAATAAATGTGGGCAACGAGCTTCTTAAATATATGCAGGTTATCGGAGAATTTGGAAGACGGACGCAGGAAGCGGGGTTCCCGGGCATGAGAGGTACACTAGCCAAAGCGCCCTTCGATACTATCGGCGATACACTAAGGGGAACACAGGGTGTTATAACCGATATGTTCCGCCAGCCGGACAAACTCCTTGAAGCAATCGATGTCATTACCAAACTGACAATACAGTCGGTCCTGACATCGATGAACGCTTCCAAGGGCCTGGTGGTAACGTTCCCGCTCCATAAAGGCGCTGACGGCTGGATGTCTGAAAAACAGTTCGATACATTTTACTGGCCTTCATTGAAAAAAGTAATCAAAGCCCTGATTGAAGAAGGCATCCTGCCGATGCTCTTCGCCGAGGGCAGCTACGATACACGCATGGAAAGCGTCAACGAATTTGCCAAAGGCGATGTTGCCTGGCTCTTCGATAAATCGGACATGGCTAGAGCCAAGAAAATCCTGGGAGAAAAGTGCTGCATCGCCGGTAACGTGCCGACTTCGCTAATGCTTACCGGCACGCCAAAATCGGTTAAAGAGTATTGCCACAAGCTTATCGAGACCTGCGGCAAAGGCGGCGGCTATATCCTGGCAGGAGGTGCGTCGATAGATAACGGCAAACCGGAAAACATACGCGCCATGCTGGATGCCGCCAGTGAATACGGCGTGTATAAAAAAAAATAACAAAGCTGCTATAGAGAGCGACCGAAGAGAAACAGTAACCGGGGATCGATATGGAAGATTACAAAACAATAAAAACACTTATCGATGTGATGAATTCTAACGGCGTCGAATTCGTGTTTTTCAATCCCGGTATAGATAATGTGCCGTTCCTGGAAACTATAGCCGCCTACCGTGCGCAGGGTAATAAATCGCCCAAAAGCATTCTCTGCCTCGACGAGTTCGTAACCATGACGGCGGCACACGGCAACTGGATGGCATCGGGTAAGCCGCAGGTAGTATCCGTCCATTCAGAACTCGGCGCACTACAAATCGGCGGCGCCCTGCATAATGCCCAGTGGGGCAGAGTTCCGGTCGTATTTTTTACAGAGGTACAGGAGCCGCTGGAACGGAAGAACTGGCAGGGCCAGCCCTTCGACCAGGGCATGATGGTGCGCAATTTCGTAAAGTGGGACCACCAGCTCAAAGCCGGCGAGGATATCGGCGAGGTATTCAACCAGGCTTTCCACATCGCCACGACAGAACCATGCGGCCCTGTTTATGTAACGCTCCCACGGGGAGTGCTCTGGAACAAGAGCCAGTCCGCCAGGTCAAAAGCAAATGAAAACACGCAGGAAACACCGGCAAAACCCGATATAAATTCTCTTGCCAAAGCCGCCGATATGCTGATAAACGCGGAAAATCCGCTGATAGTGACCGGGTACTCCGGCAGGAATCCTGATTCAGTACAATCATTGATAGAACTGGCGGAGACATTGGCTGCCCGGTTAATGACATCGGACATCAGGGTGAACTTCCCCAACACACATCCGCTGGCCACCTATCTCTCTCCAACAGCAGGCTTTGGCAATTCCCCGCTGTCCCAAGCCGATGCTGTTCTGGTAATCGATTATGATATGCATTACGCGTCACCGCCGGTCTCACTCGACCTCCACGTAAAAATTATACACATCGATATAGATACGGTGAAAAAAGGAGTGCCGCTCTGGAACAAGCAACCGGATATACTCATAAAAGCCGACTCCAGCCGGGCGATACCAGCTCTGACGGAAATAATAAATAAGAAACTGACCAATGAAAGGCGCGAACAGCTAACGAAACGCCATAAAAAGCTGGCAGAAGAACACGATAAACTCGACGGCGAATGGAAAGCGCTGGCCAAAAGCCATGCCGCCCAAAAGCCGATTACCGCCCATTGGCTAAGTCACTGCATCGACCAGATAATCGACGACGATACAATAATCGTCAACCAGACTATTTCCCCGTCATCGACCGTGGCACACCTGATACACCGCAGCAAGCCGGGCACACTGCTATCCTGCGCCGGAGGCTGCATCGGGTGGGCACCCGGAGCCGCGCTGGGTGTGAAGCTGGCTTCGCCGGATAAAACAGTCATCAGTTTGATGGGCGACGGCGCTTTTATCTACGGCTGCCCTGAATCGACTTTATGGTCGGCTAATTTTTATAGAGCCCCTTTCCTGGCTATTATCTACGACAACCAGGGCTACGGGGCAATCAAAGGGTTATTTAAAGAAAGATACAACGTGGACAACATGGGCGCCGATATCGCCAGGCCGCCCGACTATACCATGATTGCCCGCGCCAATAACGCCTACGGACTCATGGTAAACGACCCCGCCGATGTCCCTAAAGCATTGAAAGAGTGCCTGGCAAAAGTACGCGGAGGACAAGCCGCCGTACTGGATGTTAGATTAGCCCCCGTCTAGATCAAGATTTACAGCGGCAGCGTATTTTTAAAGTCGTAGCCGTCCCAGACTCTGCGTTCCGCCTCGTACGGCGCCGCTTCAACCCGCGTATTATTGTCAAAAATCATCGTCATGCGGTCTTTACCATAGACCGGCCATTTGCCTATGGTCTTACAGGAGGGGTCGCCGGTGCGGACAAATGCAATACAGGAGTCCTGTATCTTTAGAGCCAGGTTTTCCACTTCAGTTCCAACCCCGGTGAAGTCGGCGTCGAGCTGCCCGAAAAGAAGGGGATTATCAAGCCCGTGCATAGCGCCCAGAATACCTCCCATTGCCGGCGATTTATAGGTAAAGTAGTAATTGTATGACGGCATGCCGATATCCCGCTGGGCTTCGACAAGACGAATGGTAGGTATGCGGAACATAAGGTCGGTGCTGACCGTCCCCATGACATCAAGAGGATTGCCGCTGCTGCCGCGTTTCTTCAAGGCTTCACGATATACCTTAACCACCTTGGGGACAAGGTCCGCCTGCAATAAACGGCCCAACCTCTCGAGTAACCCGACGTCATCCAGATTGCGCATGGCGGGGTCCATACCGGTGCTGATTTTCAACTCGTCGAGGGTATTGCCCGCCATGACAGTAACGTTTTTCGCAGAACCTTTTTTAATCTCTTCGATGGGGAAATCCGGAATAACGTGACCATCTATAACGGGCATGAACGGCGTTAAAGCGCCCTTAGCTTCACGGAGAACCGCCCCGAGTAGTGCTTGCGCATCAAGCAGTTGTTGCGTTTTAAGGGCCCGCAAAGCAGTAATGTCTTTTCTATTAATGTTCAATATTTTCAGGAACTGCTCGGACATTTCCCGTGCATTATCAAGTGTAGTGACGGTATTGGTAGAGCCGCTGCGGTTAATAGCCTTGTGGAATTTACCGCGCGCTAGCGGCATACTTAACAGGTCGCCGATGCTCATTCCGCCGGCGGAAAAGCCACCTACAGTTACATTATCAGGATTGCCGCCGAAAGCGGCGATATTGTCCTGCACCCATTCAAGCGCGGCTATCTGGTCAAGCAAACCTTCATTACCATTTGCCGGGATTTTACCGCCGGTAATTTCCTTCAAGTTCATGAACCCGAACGCTCCCATGCGGTAATTTATACTAACCAGGACGATATCACCGCGTTTTACCAGCTTGCCGCCTTCCAGGAACGGCTCGGTGCCAGCCCCGATAATAAAAGCCCCGCCGTGTATCCAGAAAATAACCGGCCGACGGGCATCATCCAGCCCCGGCGTCCATATATTAAGGAACAAACAACCTTCATCCTGAAGCTCCTTTGAAAAGTCAGGCATGCCCGGAGCCTGGACAGGCATTGGGTTCTGCGGAGAAATAGCCCCGTATTCTTTTGCGGGTCTAATACCGCTCCACTTTTTTACCGGCCGGGGCGGCATCCAGCGTAAATCGCCTACAGGCTGCGCGGCATAAGGGATTCCCTTGAATACAAAAAGGTCGTTCTCAATATATCCTTCCAGTTTACCGTTTTTAGTGTTGGCGATTGCCTGTCTGTTTGCGTTCACTGATTCCTCCTGATTTCTTTAACCAATTAATATACCATGATTACCATTTGTTGAATTTATTTGTTTCCCCATTATACCACTCAGATAATGCCATTAAAAATCGTCTTCTTATATTACGTATTATGCATATGGTAAACGATAATATAACGTTATTGCACATACTTTTATGAATATTACTACGTTTTAATGATAAACTGTTGACATCTACTGTGCATTATGGTATTATAGATTTGGAGGTTCATTGAAAATGAGATGGGGAATGGTAGTAGATTTATCAAAATGCGTCAGGTGTTACGCCTGTCTGGCAGCCTGCCGAATCGAGCATTTTCTGCCGATGGGTATAAACTGGCCGAAACTGGTAGCTATGGATACAGGGGGCGACGACCCCACGGTATCAACCTATTCCGTCCGCTGCAACCAGTGTAAAGATGCGCCATGTGTCGAGGTCTGCCCTACAGGAGCGACCCAGCAGCGAGAAGACGGCATCGTATCAATCGACCAGGACAAGTGCGTCGGCTGCCGCTATTGCGTGGTGGCCTGCCCTTACCAGAACCGCACCTTTCTCTCTAAAGATAAAGACCAGGGATTTTTCCCGGGAATAATTCAGACGGACTTTGAAAAAGCGGGCAAGAAGCTTTATAAACACCAGGTCGGGACGACCGAAAAGTGTAATTTCTGTGCCGAAAGGATTGATGCCGGAACGGCCAAAGGACTGAAACCAGGCGTCGACCGTGAAGCCACGCCGGCCTGTGTGAATACATGTCCCGCAAGAGCATTAACTTTCGGGGACCTGGACGACCCAAACAGCGAGGTTTCACGCTTAATAAGCGAAAAGAAGGGTTTCCAGCTGCATCCGGAATACAATACCGATCCCTCGGTGTACTTCATCGACGGTAAAATAGGACAATCGGATGAAAAAAAGGTCGATGATGAACCGCAGAAAGAACTTAAAGCGATAGGAGTAGGCGACTAACATGGAAACACATCAATGGATGATCAACTACACCCGCCAGACGGAATGGATAGACCGGCGGGGCATATTCCTGTGGATTGCCTTCTATACGGGAGGACTGGGTGGAGGACTCTATTTAGTTTCACTGTATTTTAACAGCCTCTGGGGCATGCTAATAAGCTGGCTGATTATTGCGGTAATAAAGGGAGGCACGCATCTTGCCTATCTGGGCAAGCCGACTCGGTTCTGGAGAATCGTTACCAGGCCGCAGACTTCCTGGCTGGCGAGAGGGTTTATCTTCGTGATGTTATTCGTCATCTTCGGAGCAATACAGTTAGTTCTGACCTACTGGCAACCCGGCAGCGCCGCCGAAATCGTTTTCAAAGCTCTGGGTGGTATAATGGCCTTTGCTGTGGCGCTTTACACCGGAATAATCCTTAAAAATATGAAGGGAGTGCCGTTCTGGAATTCAGCATTGTTACCCATATTATTCGTACTATGCGGTATCCTAGGCGGTTTCGGGCTCTCCGTAGCCATTGCGCTGGCCGGCGGCGATGTCAATCTTTCCGCCGCAGAAATGGGCAGCCGTATATTGCTGGTTGCCAATGCCCTGGTTATTATCATTTACCTTTTACAAGCCGATCATCGTGAGACTGTCGGCAGGCAGTCGGTCATAGAACAATTGCGGGGACACAGCGCGCCGATTTTCTGGATCGGCATCGTAGCGCTGGGTATCGTTATCCCGCTGACGATAGCCTTCACCAGTCTTTATACTGAAATTGCTTCCGGTTTGATTATATTCGGCGTGGCCTGCGAGATTATCGGCGGTCTGGCGTTGAGATACAATGTACTTAAAGTCGGCGCTTATAAACCGCTGGTCGCTAAACCTCAATAGCTGCCAGCCAATGTAATCCTGCAACAAAATTTTGTATTCATGAATCGATAATGTGTAATATTATTGTGGAAAGATAGAGAACCATGGGAGAAAGAAAGATAATCAAGACAACCTGCAAAAGCTGCCACGGCGGCTGCGGCGTCCTGGCGACTGTCGAGGACGGCGTAATTGTCCACATAGAGGGCAATCCGGAGTCGCCTACGTCAGGCACGATGTGTTCCAAGGGACTATCCAGCATTCAGCATGTCAACCACCCGGACAGACTGCTCTACCCGCAGAAGCGGGTGGGAGAGAGGGGCGAGGGTAAATGGCAGCGCATCAGCTGGAACGAGGCTTTGGACACTATCGAGCAGAAGATGAAGGAGTCCATCGCTAAGCACGGGGCGACTTCTATCGCGGTATCACAGGGGACAGGGAGGGGCTACAACGAATATACCCACCGCTTTGCCCGTTCTATAGGCACAGCCAATATAATCACGCCCGGGTATATCTGCCACAGTCCGCGACTGGGTCTATACGGTCTGGTCACCGGCTACGGCAGGCTTTACTGCGACTACCACGGGTGGGGCGGAGAATTCCCCATGACACAGATATCCTGGGCCAAACAACTGGAAATTAGCAGCGCCGACGGGGAAATGGCGGTGTGGTTCTTAAACAGCCTGAAACATGTTAAAAACCTTATCGTTATCGACCCGCGAGAAACGGCTTTATCTTCCAGGGCAACGCTATGGCTGCAAATAAGACCCGGCACAGATGCCGCCCTGGCGATGGCAATGATTAACGTCATTATCAATGAAGGCCTGATAGACAAAGAGTTCGTGGAGAAATGGACTTACGGCTTTGATAAACTCAGAGAGAGGGTCCAGGAATATACGCCGGAACGCGCCGCGGAAATTACCTGGCTGAAAGCCGAAGATATAGTTAAAGCTGCCAGGCTGTTCGCTATAGATACGCCCGGCTGCATACAAATAGGCAGCTCCCTTGAGCGGCAGGCAAACTGCGGCCAGACATTGAGAGCCATTATCTGCCTGCTGGGCGTGACCGGCAACATCGAGAGGCCAGGCAGTATGATTTCCTGGGTGCCGCCGGATACCGGCCAGCGCGAGGACTTCTTTACGGAAATACCGATAACCGACGAGATGCGCAAAGGCATCGTGGGGAGTGACAAATACAAGATGGGCGCCGCCCGCACCGCGCACTCCGATAGCGTCATCAAGCAGCTATTAAATGGGGACTCCGTTGTCAAGGTATGGTTCAGCGTTGGAGGGCAGCAGATACTGCATCTTGCTAATACCAAAGAAGTTATGCAGGCACTAAAGAACCTGGAGTTTCTCATCCATGCCGACCAGTTTATGGGCCCAATGGCGGAAATAGCCGATATCGTTTTACCGGCAGCCCACTGGCTGGAAATCGACGATATTTTCGATATGCACCCGCGCTTCATGATAGAAGCCCACAACAGAGTGGTCGACCCGCCGGGAGAGGCCTGGCAGGATAGTAAAATATTCAATGAAATAGGCAAAAGGATAGCGCCGAAGTACTGGTTTGAAAATGTGGAAAAGATGCTGGACTACCAGCTGAAAAAAGGCAACATGACCTGGAAAGACTTCAGTAAAAAAGTCATTCACGCCAGGATGGGTAAAGACCAGATATACTACAAATACAAGACCGATTTCTGGCGGAAAGGCGGGGGGTTCCCTACGCCTTCCGGCAAGATGGAATTATACTCAACGGTGCTGGAAAACCTGGGCTACGACCCGCTACCCTACTTCCAGGAGCCCGGCGAAAGCCCGGTATCGACACCGGAACTGGCCAAGGAATACCCGCTCATACTCTCGACGGGCTACCGGCAGCCGTTCTATTTCCTTTCTCAATACCGCAACATACCGTGGTTGAGGAGTTTCCAGAAAGACCCGGTAATGCAGATACACCCCGATACGGCCAAAGAATACGGCATTGAGGACGGCGATTGGGCATGGATTGAGAGCCCGCGCGGCAAAATAAAACAGAAAGCGCGGCTTTTCCCGGGGATACTTAAGGGTATGGTCATGGCAACCGCAAATTGTTTTTATCCGGAAATGCCTGCGCCGCTGCACGGTCTGTTAAAGTCCAACCCTAATGTGCTGACTAATAATAATCACTGCGACCCTATGTACGGCTCGCCGGACCTGACGTGTCTGTTATGTAAAGTATACAAAGCCGAAGACGACAAATAAAAAGTGAGGGTGAATAATACGTCACCCTCACCCCCGTATCAAGTACGGGGCAAGCTCTACCCTCTCCATCAACAGGAGAGGGTTTTTGTTTTATATATTATCCGAATGTAATTATGTTACGCAGGGCCTGACCCTTTTCCACGGATTCAATAGCTTCATTTATTTTTTCCAACGGATAGTGTGCGGTGATAAGCTCATCCAGCTTGAGAATCCCCGCTTTATAAAGGTCTACCAGCTTGGGTATCTCGGTGTGCAGCTGGGTGGTGCCCATAAAACTTCCTGTCAGGATTCTTTCACCCATGATAAACATGAAAGGCGGCACGCTTAAGGAATCTGTAAACTTGGGAATACCGACAATCACCGTCATGCCCTGCGGTCCGGACATGGCAAACCCCTGTGCTACGGCGGCGGTGCTGCCTACAGTAACAAAAACATAGTCGGCGCCGGCGCCGCCGGTAAGCGCCTGTACTTCTTTTATTACATCAGTCTTTGAAGAGTTAATTGTATGCGTGGCTCCGAAAGCTTTAGCGGCCTTTAATTTATTATCGGAAATATCTACGGCGATAATCGGATTAGCCCCTGATATAGCAGCGCCCTGCACGGAATTCAGACCGACTCCGCCGATGCCGATGATAACACAGCTGCTCATAACAGGCGGCTTAGCACGGTTGATGACCGCCCCAAAGCCCGTAATAACACCGCAAGCCAGAAGGCAGGCCCTGTCCATGGGCATATCGGCGGGGATTTTAACGAGTTGGGACTGGTCGACGATGGTATAATCGGCAAAGCTGCCGGTTTTAAACAGCATTGACAGGTCCTGTCCTTTTTTGTTATGCATGCGTGTCTCTGTATCCAACGGCCATTTAGCGTTGCACAAGTGGCTGCGTCCGGTCAGGCAATAGCGACACTTGCCGCAGGAAACAAGCAGCGATAATACGACCGGGTCTCCCTTCTTGAAGCCGGTCACTCCCTTGCCGACCTCTTCTACATAACCCGCCGATTCATGCCCCCCTACAGTCGGGAATTTTCCGGGAATTTCCCCCTTAAATACGTGTATATCGCTGTGACAGACGGCGGTTGCCGCCAGTTTGACCTTTACCTCTCCTGCCTTGGGCGGGTCTAAATCTACTTCCTCAACCACTAATGGTTTACCTAATTCATAGCAGACTGCGGCTTTCAAGTTGTCCTCCTTATATGCTATATATATCGGTATATCAAGTCTATTTCCCTTACAAAATAAAGTCAAATTTACACGTTTATATTTGACAAAGCACGTTTTTAAAAACTATCATGAATCTAGGGGTATGAAAAGTCTTTCACCCAATCAGAAAGGAGCAATTGATATGGCAAAACCCCGGGTTTTAAACATCGTAGCTACGGAATGCGCACCTAAGAATGATTCGAAATTCAACAAGTGGTATAACGAGGTCCACATACCATTGCTGATGAAATATAAAGGTATCAAGAAGGTGACCCGCTATAAGATATTAGATGAGAAAACGGATAAACCGAGATACATAGCTATCTATGAATTCGATACGAAAGAAGATTTGAATGCTTTAAATACCAGCGCTGAATTCAAAGCAGCCATAGAGGAAATGCAGGGCACATGGAAAGGTGATATGTTCGATATCAAATGGGCGGTCAGCTGCGAACCGCTAAAGACCTGGGAAGCTTAAACACTTTAGACTCGTGTTTCTGATTGTATTTGTTTTTATAGAGTTTTATGTTTTACTAATAAAATAGGGAGAATACCCTGTGAATAGAATGCTGGCCGGCTTGTGGGACTCTACAGCTACTTTCAAGAAATGTACCTTTGAGAAGGCGTCCTTTATATTTCTGGGATTGCTCGACCTGCTGCTAACAATGGTCGCGATAAACCTTGGACTTTTTGAAATTAACCCGTTGGTCAGGTACCTGGTCCAGATACCGGCTCTGATTCTGGTAGTGAAGCTGTTAATACCTTTGATAATAGCCTGGATTTTACCGGGCAAACTTCTCTTGCCCTCTATCGGTTTGCTGATGCTTGTCGTTATGTGGAATGTCAAGGAACTGGCTGTCTTTTTACTGCAGTAATTTCTACTTGACGCCGACGCGTACGGGCACTTCTTCTTTCTTGTACAGTATGCCCATTTTTTCCAGGTACAATCTGGCGGCGCTGACTCTTAAATGCTTGGAATTATAATCCGGGTCGGCCTTGAGTTTGCTGTACATGCTGTTCAGGTGATGTTCTACCGTTTTGATATCTATGAATAATGTGTTTGCGATTGACAAATTGGTGTATCCCTGTGAAAGAAGGCTTAGTATCTCCAGTTCACGCGTGGTGAGTTGTTTCAGGAAAGGACATTCAGGTTTACCGGCGAACATAAAAGTAGCCAGCGGTGGGTCGAGAATGACCTGCCCCTGGCTAACAGCTATAACCGTCTGGCACAGCTGTTCAACTTTATCAAGGGATTGTTTCAAGAAAAGAGCCATGCCGCTTTCGCCGCAGAGGGCTAACCTGCGCAGTAATTCAATATCTTGAGAGCTGTAACTTACTATTAATATCACGATACCCATCTTCGGGTAGGAATTCCTGATTTTCTCCAGTTCTTCTATGATCTCCGTATCAAGTTTCTTGATGCTTAGCAGCATGACATTAGGAGTCAGTTCTGCCACGGCTCTAATCATGGAGCCCTTTACCCCATTTCCTGATACGCGCAGTAAATCAATATTAGCATTTTTCGGTAGTACGTAACTGTATAATTCCCGGTAAATCTCCTGTTCCTCGATTACTATCAGACTTATGCTCTCCGATTTGGACTGCATCATGATGTTACCTTTCTATTTTCTGATCCAGATTTTGTTCACCTCACAGCCACGCTTCAGGTTGAATGACATTAAAAGTCTAGTCTAGTTTTATAAAGATAATAATAAATTTTCATAAACAATACGTTAAAATTCCATTAATTTTCATTGATTTTGTGCCATCTGGCAAATAATCGCCTGATAAAATAGCATGCGCTCCTAGATTCTGCCATCACCAAGCCAGATTTACAATAGATACTGCCACCCAATTTATGATAGGGGTATTTTTACTTTAAAACTGGATAATTCCCCTAGTTTATTTTGGGAAAAGGGCTTGGCAAGATTGGGGATGGTCTGGTGTTCAGCGAAAGCTGGCGGAGGTAAATTTATATTATCCATGCCATGAAAGGAACTTTGAGTGATGCATCGGTTGGCTAGTAAGGTATTGGAAAACAGCGAGCGCATTTCCGAAATCAAGACAGCTGGAAAACCAAACGCTTCCATTAATAAAGCGTTATTTCTTAGCGATATGACTCTCTCCGCTGGATTATTCTCCACAAAGAAAGCGAAGACAATTAATGTTTCCAGCCATTGTAAATCTAAAAGGCCTGCCGAAATATCAGGGAATCCATATCACACACTAGCAACCGCAGCTCAAGTTCTTATTCACGATAATGACAAGCTTACCCGGGAAATACAAGAAATCATATTGCCATTACCTTATAAAGCTTCCCTATTAATGGTAAGACCGGATTTTTATATCCCGGAAAATGAGTATCCAGCTAATTAATGATGTAACCGCTGCTTGCGCTCATTTCAATCTAGCTAATGAGTATCAAGCAGTAATCCTAATAAAGGTCAAGCATGAAAATACAAAGCAAAGAAATGGAAGGGGGTGATTCTAAAAAGACAATCATCTATATCTTTACAAGAGGTTTATTAACCGAAAGCATCACCAAAAATCAAAATCCCTAAGACTTAGGAGGAAAAATGTACAATAAATACTTAAAACATGAGAAAGGCATTACTGGTCTTGAGACCGCTATCATCCTTATAGCATTCGTGGTGGTAGCCGCGGTCTTCGCCTACACGGCGCTTTCCGCAGGTCTTTTCTCGACCCAGAAGGCACAGGAAGCAGTTTATGCCGGCCTTAAAGAAGCCCAGAGCACATTAGAGCTCAGGGGTGGCATTGTCGCAACGGCCGGGACTCCTGGCGCTAGCGGCACTATCAAGCAGATAACTTTCGTAGTATCCAACGCGCTGGGCGGTGACCCGATTGATTTCACCGAGCCGTCCATGGCAACGGATAACTCCGGCATATCTGCTCTCGGCAGCTCAAACAAGGTGGTCATCAATTACATCGATTCCAACCAGGTTGTGTCCAACCTTTACTGGACCTGCACACCGTTGGGAACTAACGACGGCGACGACCTGCTGGAGACCGGTGAGAAATTCCAGATTACCATCGGTTCTGATGACGAAACCCAAGATGGCGGTAACTTGCTCGATGCTCTAACGTACGCTCTTTCCGTGAACGACACTTTCACATTGGAGATCATGACCAATGCCGGTGCCGTGATTACCATAGAGCGAACCACACCCGCCTACATCGACTTAAAAATGAATCTTCACTAATATAACTTAAACCTTAAAAAGTGAAGTAAAAAGGAGAAAATATGCTTAAGAAAATATTCAGGAAAGAAAAAGGCATTACCGGGCTGGAAACTGCCATCATCCTGATTGCATTCGTGGTGGTAGCCGCGGTCTTTGCTTACACCGCGCTTTCCGCAGGTCTTTTCTCGACCCAGAAGGCGCAGGAAGCAGTTTATTCCGGCCTTAAGGAAGCCCAGAGCACCATAGAAGTCAAGGGAGCGATTATCGCTACCGGTAATATCACCGGCGATGTCGGCAATATCGGTCAGATAACGTTTACCGTATCCAACGTGCTCGGCGGTGAACCGATTGATTTCACCGCACCATCCGGCGGAGCTCTCGGATTAGCCACCGGTACTTCAAACAGGGTAGTTATTAACTATCTTGACTCATCCCAGGAAGTTGTTAATCTTTATTGGACCCTTGCCAAAGTGGGGAACGATGACGGCGACTCTCTGCTGGAGACAGGCGAGAAATTCCAGATAACCATCGGAGCGCTTGATGGCGCAGCCCAGGGTAATCTTGTGCAAGCACTCGGCGCTTTCCAGTTGGGCTGTAATAAAACTTTCAGCCTTGTAATACTGACACCAATCGGTGCGGTTATTACAATTGAAAGGACTACACCGCCCTACATCGATAAAATCATGAACCTGCGCTAATCGTATTCGGTAAAAGCTGAACATGCGGGGTGGGGGTCTCCTTAACCGGAGCCCCACCCCGAACCGTGGTTTTAAGTGGGTACTACCCGCTTCCCAGAAGCTGTGAGAGATGTGGATATCAGCCGCAAGCATCTACACTCCAAAATTTATGGAGGTCTTTTGTGGACAAGGCCATAACTACAGCTCTACTAATCGTAGCGGGGGTTGTATGTATGATATTTGTCTTTAATAGTGTTTATCCGATGATAAATCGTTCCGGCCAGGCAATGACCAGTATGGCCGACCAGGTTGATCAACGTATGAAGAGTCGGATTAGCATTGTTCATGCGGCAAATACCGCCAACCGCACATCTGTTTATCTATGGATAAAGAACGTGGGGACGCAGCGTATCCTGGCTGTCGAGGAAAGTGATCTTTTCTTCGGGCAGGAAGATAATTTCGATCGTATTGCACATGAAGGCGACGCCGGCGGGACTTATCCACGCTGGTCTTTTGACATTGAAAACGATACGGAGTGGCAGACCAGCGCCACCATAAAGGTGACGATTTTATTTAGCAGCGACCCCGGGGCCGGAACCTATTTTGCCAAGTTTATTATCCCCAACGGAATATTTGATGAATTCTATTTCAGCATGTAATGGAGCCATAAATGGAGACTGCGCTCATTTCTATCATTTGTATAGCCCTGATGGTTTTCGGGGGCATGACGATGTCCCAGGGTTTCATGACTTCAGTTGATACCAGCACTGCGGGTCTTAGTGAAATAGGGGAACGTACGGAAACGGCTATAAGGACCGAGTTGACTCCAGTAAGCACCAATATGACTCTTTTAGCCGGCGCGGACCCTGTGGATATAGTGCTGAAAAACACCGGCCAGACCAAGATGACCGACTTCGAGAAATGGGACATCATCGTTCAATATTACGACGGTTCCGGCGGTTATCATGTGGAATGGCTCCCCTATTCTGAAGGGGGAGCGGGGACTTATGAGTGGGAGGTGGGCTGGATAAGGCTGGACGGGCAGCCGGAGATATTCGAACCGAATTTATTAAACCCCGGTGAAGAAATAATGATAAGGATATGGCTCGACCCGTCAGTAGGCGCCGGTACAACTAATATGGTGGTGATATCAACGCCAAGCGGAATAACGAGTATTACCTATTTTTCACCATAAAGAATATAAAGAAGCAATAATATGGAAGCTGTTAATACCAAAGGGGAATAAAAAGGAAATCATACGGAGCCGATAACATGGCAGTAGCAATAGTAACGATAATTTGTATAGCCATGATTGTAGTGGGAGGTATGTCATTATCACAGGGCATACTCATTTCCGCAGACACGGCAGCGATAAATTTCGATAATGTTAGTGTCCTGGAGGGTGATATTGCCAGGACGGACCTGACAATTACACGCGCTGCCCGGCTTTCATGGGGAGATTATATACGCGTGACTGTCGAAAACAGCGGCCAGACCAAGCTGGCCAACTATGATAAATGGGACGTTATTGTAAGTTACATTGATAGCGATGGCACTTTACATACAACCTGGCTGCCTTATAGCGCTGTCCTGCCGGGTAACAATGAATGGCAAAAAGCCAGAATCGGCCTTGCCGGGCCTATTGAATTCTTTGAGCCGGGAATCCTTAATCCCCTGGAGGAGATGGTTGCCTTTATCAACCTGGATCCTCCATCAGGAAATGCCACCAGCGGAAGCATATCCATCGCCGCTCCCAACGG
>Ga0154649_1017_pt7 | contig 24844 bp, 25 predicted proteins | sample Rifle2008BG13ft_FD_116078 | JGI IMG/M metagenome (GOLD analysis project Ga0154649, IMG submission 116078) | Chloroflexi bacterium RBG_13_51_18
ATAATCCCGCTGCATCTCTTTACGCCAGAATGGGTTTTAAAGTTGTCGAGAAAAAAGACCCGTTTGTCTTTGCCGAACGCAAACCTTTAAATGATAACGCCGGTAACAAACAATGAAATATAAAGCCGTCATCTTCGACCTTTTTGGGACGCTGGTGGATATCTTTTCCCGCGAGGGCTATTATAGCGTCCTTTCGGAAATGATTTCTATCCTAAAAGCCCCTAAAGATGACTTCCTCAAGCTTTGGCAGGCTACCGCCGACCGGCGCGTTACCGGCGGTTTCCCCAACCTCGAAACAAATCTAGAGTATATTTGCCGCGAGCTTAAAGTACCCGTCACCAAAACCCAACTTAATTTAGCCAGATGGGTCAGGTTCGATTATGTTTCTCTTGCCCTGACCCCGCGGCCGGACGTCATAAAAACGCTCTCCCGATTAAAGTTGGATGGCTTAAAGATAGGGCTGGTCAGTAACTGCTCGGCGGAGCCTCCTTTAATCTGGCCGCATACGTCTTTTGCCCCGTTCTTTGATGTCACTGTTTTTTCCAGCGTGGCGGGCATACAAAAGCCCAACCCCAAGATTTATCTCATGGCAACCGAAAAGTTAGGTGTTCAGCCGCAGGACTGCCTCTATACCGGCGATGGTGACAACCATGAGCTTACGGGCGCCGCTGGTGTTGGTATGCACCCCATCCTTATCCGCGTTGCCCATGAGGATAGCGCCGATGCTATAAGGTCTAATCCGGAAATAGATAACTGGCATGGCCCGGTAATTACCTCATTGAAAGAGGTCCTCAATCTGGTAAAATAAGACTGTTATGAAAATCATCCATTTTGCTGATTTACACCTTGGCGTTGAGACCTACGGGCGTATCGACCCCGCCACTGGCCTGTCCTCCCGCCTCGGCGATTTCCTTTCCGTCTTTGATGAGCTTGTCGACTACGCTCTTGAAAACAAGGTCGACCTTGTTCTTTTCTGCGGTGATGCCTATAAGTCCCGCGAGCCTACCCAGACCCAGCAGCGCGAGTTTGCCCGGCGCATTAGCCGTCTTGCCACCGCCGGAATACCCGTTTTCCTCCTCACCGGCAACCATGACCTGCCCAACGCCATCGGCCGCGCCACCGCCACCGAGATTTTCGATACTCTGGCGGTAAAAAACGTCTATGTTGCCAGCAAGCCTGATACCGTTAAAATCCCTACCCCCGGCGGTACAATACAGGTCGTTGCCATGCCCTGGCTGCGGCGCAGCTCTTTGCTTAGCCGTGAAGACTCAAAAAACCTCTCCCTTGAACAGGTTACCCAAAAAATGCAGGAAGTTATTACACAGTCTATCAGTAATAGAGCCGCCGCCCTCGAGCCCTCCCTGCCCGCCGTCCTGGCCGCTCATGTTTCGGTCGGTTCGGCCAAAGCCGGTTCGGAAACGATGATGTCAATCGGTCAGGAGCCTATGCTTCTGCTTAGCACGGTTGCCCTGCCCGCCTTCGACTATATAGCCCTGGGGCATATCCACAAGCAACAGGTGCTCTCGGAGAGTCCGCCCGTCATCTATGCCGGCAGCCTGGAGCGTATCGACTTCGGAGAAGAAAACGATGCCAAAGGTTTTTACGTGATTGATATCCTTCCCGGCGCCGGAGATGATAAAAGGCAGGTATCTTTTGAATTCCGCCACGTCAAAGCCCGCCGCTTTCTCACCATAAAAGTTGACCTCGATGGAGAAGAAACCGACCCCACCTACGCTGTCCTCAATGCCATCAATAAAAAAACGGAAAAAGTCGGCGAATCTATCGTACGCCTTGTTATAACCCTCCCCTCCTCCCTGGAAAGCCAGCTCCGCAACAATGAAATCAAGGACGCCTTGAAAGAAGCCTATAACTTCTCAATTGCCCGTGAAATCCGGCGTGAGACGCGCCTGCGTCTGGGCAGCCGCTCCGCTGAAGAAATAACGCCCCTGGAAGGATTAAAAAATTACCTGGAAGCACAACAGATATCCCCGGAACGCCAAAAGGTGTTACTTGAATACGGGGAAAAAATGATTGAAGGAACAGAAACCTAGTTAGTCCTTAGCGTCCCAGATAAAGGCTGACGTTACCACAGCAACTGCCGTGACTGCCCAGGCAGAAAAGGTAAACATTGTGTGGTAGCCATATATATCAATAAAATTACCCATGATAGGCGCAAAGATTGCCCCCGTATACTGCATCGTAGAATAATATACCCCATATATTAACGAACGGTTCTTGGCCGGTGTCTGGCTCATAATAAATACTTCCGTCACCGGGAACCGCATTGCCTGGATAACTCCCATTACCCACAAGACAGTCCACAACCCCCAACCGAGCTGAACCTCCTTTAAGGCAAATAACATCAGCCCGCCTGCAATGCCAGTAACGATGATGACTTTGATGCTGCCTATCCGGTCGGAAATCCATCCCCCTAAAGGACCAGCCCATAATCCAGAAGAGAAAATAATAGACATCGCCATAGCCGAGACTTCGTTGGAAGCGCCTAATTCATTCTTCATGTAAACAGCCAGAAACGCATTCACCGATGCCCCGGCGCCACCCCCGATAACCATCATGGTAAGGAAAGCAATCAGCCGGCGCTTGTAGCCGGGCTGTGGAGGTTTCTCCTCCATTTGCCTGCGTTTCATTTCTTCCACATGGGTCTTGCTGTACTTCTTACGCAAATAAATAAAGAAGCCTATACCCAGAATTATGGTTGGTATCGCCAGTGTAATATATGCGCCACGCCATCCCCAGGCAGCCGCAATACCACCGGCGATAAGAGGCGCCAGGAAAAAACTAGAATTTCCGCCGATAAGATGCAGGCCTAATGCCCTGCCCCGCTGGTTTGGAGGCACGGAAAGAGAAATAAGAGGGGTCGCGGCAGGATGATAGCCCCCTGCCATAAGCCCCATGAATACAAGGAACACCAGCAGCATTACATATGTATGTGACAAGCCAACCAGCAGACCCCCAATCCCAACACCAAGAACACCTATGGTTATTAGAATCGTTGGTCCCATGCGGTCTGCCAACCATCCGGCAGGCAATTGTGCTGCCCCGCTGGAAAGTGAAAACGCAGATGTAATGCCCCCTAACTGTGAGTTGTTTAGCTTGAATTCATCCTGAAGAAAGGGCTGCATCGGCTGCGGCAACGCTGTTAGCAAATGGTGCGTAGCATGAGCAAGAATAAAAAAAGGAAGTGATGTCAGGAAAAAAGAGCGCTTTTTAGGTGCTGGTTCTGTAATCGGCGTATCCTTTCAAACCTGCCAGTAATAGCATAAATTAAGATAAAATAAAAACACCATTAATTGAAAGAAACGCTATTTCGTGACACGACGAAATATCGTTTAAAATATTATATACTCCTCCTGCTTAAAAAACAAATAGTATCATTTTATTATATTGACAACGGTATATTGATATGTTACGATATATCGTAATAAAGCCGGAGGTGATGTAATATGTTTCATCGGCCTTTCTTCCATTTTGAACGTCAGTCCCGCCTCTTTGAAAAAGGCGACCTGAAATATGTTATCCTCAACCTTCTTAAGGACAAGCCCAGCCACGGCTATGAGATTATACGCGCCCTGGAAGACATCTTCCACGGCTTTTATACGCCCAGCGCCGGCAGCGTTTACCCTACCCTCCAGATGCTTAATGACATGGGTTACGTTAACTCCTCGGAGCAGGATGGTAAAAAAACCTACACTATTACCGATGAAGGCAAAAAGTTCCTTAAAGAACAGCAGGAAGTCGTCGACAAAATAGAAGGCCAGATGAAAGAATGGTGGGGACCGCGTAATATCGGCGATTTCCATGAAACCATTAATGAGCTAAGGAAACTCGGCCGTCTCGTCAGCCACCGTACGCATAACCTGGGGGCGGATAAATGGGCCAAAATAAAAGAGGTCGTCTCCCGCGCCTGCAGTGATATTGAAGATATACTGGAAAAATAACTGGAGCCAGCGATAGGATTTGAACCTACGACCCGCGGTTTACGAAACCGCTGCTCTACCACTGAGCTACGCTGGCGTCTTAAAAAACGTCAAACCGGGTCTTTTTGGGCCACCATGCCACCCCAAAATATTACACGCTACCGTATTTAACGTTTTCCCTTCAATTATATGGCTATGAACGTGTATTGTAAAGGTTGCCGCCGCGCTCTGCCATACCCTTGCAGAATGTCATCTATTTAGGAAACCTGGCTACTTTCTGTAAAGACTGTAAAAAATGCCTGAATAACTTGACAAGCATCCGCTATAGTTGTATCATTCTGCCAAAATCTGGTTTTTTTGGACAATCATCAGCACTTGTCCTGATTGATCCTCTTGTTAGCAGTAGTTTATTTGATGATTGCCCTGAAAAATATTAAAAAGTTACAAAATTAGAGGAGGTGATGCATGCCGGGATAAAGAAAAAGGCACGTTTATTTGAATATTTTAAAGGAGAAAACAAATGAAAAAATTTATATTTTTAGCCCTCGCTGCAGTTTTGATATTCAGTATTGCTCTCTTCGGCTGCGGCGGTGAAACCACCACACCTACAGCCTCTACAACCCCACCAACCTCCACCACACCTACCTCTACAACGCCTACAGTCACCACCCCGGTTGATGGACGTCTCCCCAATCTGGGAGCCCTTGCTAAACCGGAAGGCGGCAAAACAGGCGGTCGACTCCAGTTAATGTCTATGGCCAACATCGCCAATATCGGTGACCCCACCGGCTCAGCCGGTCCAAGTGATGCCGGAATCTCCTTCCTGGCTGTAGAACCACTGCTTATTGTCGATAAAAACGGTAGTATCCAACCCTGGCTGGCGGAAAGCTTCGAAATAGCCGATGATGGTTCATCAATCACCTTATTCCTGCGCCAGGGCATCAGTTTCACTGACGGTTCACCTTTCAATGCCGAGGCCGCCAAGTATAACATCGATAACGGCATCAACAGCTTGATGTGGCCTAACATGAAAAAATTCAGCCAGTGTGTTAGCGTCGATGCTTACACTGTCAGACTTGACTTCGTAAACGGCCAGTGGGACTGGGTAGCAGTTAAGAGCCTCGGGACTTTCTGGAGCGCCATGATGTTCTCCCCCACGGCTCTGCAGAATAATACTGCCGAATGGAAAATGACCCATGTGGTAGGCACCGGCCCCTTCATCCAGACCGGCTACGAGCCCAACCTGAAAGTGTCGTTCGACCGCAACGATAACTACTGGAGAGGCAAGCCCTACATGGATGGTATTGACATAAACGTTATTACAGACTCGAACGTTGCTCTCATGGCGTTCAAATCCGGGCAGATTCACACTGTAGGTATTAACCCGCAGGATGCCCAGGGTGTTGTTGACGAGGGCTTTGAACTCAGGGAGAGCACCGATATGGTCTTCAACTGGTGCTTATTGCCCTCCAGCGGCAATCCGGATTCCCTCCTTACTGATATCAACCTTCGCCGCGCCGTCGAGTCTGCCATCGATAAACAAGCGATAGTCGATGCGTTTACTTACGGCTACGGCGTAGCCACCAACCAAGGTTTCTGCCTCCCGCCATACAGGGATGACACTACAATCGGCTATCCTTTTGACCTCGCAGCAGCCCAGGGTTATATGGATACAGCCGGCTTCAGCGAAGGTTTCACCACTACCCTGTATATGGTCCAGGGCGGTCCTGATGACGTCCCGATGGCGATTAAGGGTATGCTTGAGCTAGCCAATATCACGCTGAACGTCGAGAAAATCGGCTACCTGCAGCTGGTGGAAATGATCGGCGGCGGTGGCACCGGCTGGGACGGATATATCTGGGTTTACGGCTTCCCCGGCATGACGGTCGACCCTGCCAGCACCCTGGCAAACGGTCCTCTGAATGCAGTTCATCCGGCGGATGACCCCACAGGATGGATGGTTACAACCTGGATAAGCTGTGAACAGCCAGCAGAACTCTGCAACTTAGCTGAGATGGGAGCCCAAGAAACCGATGCCGCCAAGAGAATCCCGTATTATCAGGAAATCTCCCGTAAAGCAACCGATGTTTACTGCCAGTGGAGCTACCTGTACTACACACCCGGTCTTAGCTCTATATCTCCAAAGGTTAAAGGCCATACCATAGGACTATATATAGAATTCTATGCGTATACTTTCGCCTGGCTGGATGAATAAGATATAAAGAAAAAGAGCCGTACAGCTTAAACGGCCGGAAAATGAAATATGGGTCGCGTTTTTCGCGACCCATATTTTTTAACGATATATTATTACCAAAAGGATTTCGGTTAAACTCTGATACAAGCTACGTAATGTCCGCTCCCCACATCACGCAGCGGAGGCCTTGCCTGGCTGCATTCCGGTATCGCCAACTGGCAGCGGGGGTGGAAATGACACCCCGGTGGAGGGTTAACGGGGCTGGGGACCTCGCCTTTTAGAACAATACGCGTGCGGGTTTTTTCCGCTACCGGGTCGGGAATAGGTATCGCTGAAAGCAAAGCCTTGGTATACGGGTGTAATGGGTTTTCATAAAGCTCCCCGGATTCTGCAATCTCCATAATTCGGCCCAGATACATCACCCCCACACGGTCACTTATATGCTGCACCACCGCCAGATCATGGGCAATAAAAAGATAGGTCAATGCTAGTTTTTCCTGCAACTCTTCCAGCAGGTTGATTATCTGGGCTTGAATTGATACATCCAGAGCAGAAATAGGTTCATCACAGATAATCAGCGAAGGACTGCAGGCCAGCGCACGCGCTATACCGATACGCTGCCGTTGTCCGCCGCTGAACTCATGCGGAACACGGTCCATCATATCCGGGTCCAAACCGACAATTCTAAACAACTCGGCTACTTTATCTTTAACATCTCTTTTAGTAGCCATTTGGTGTACCAGCAAAGGGTCTCCCACAATACCCCCGGCAGACTGCCGTGGGTTAAGCGAACCGTACGGGTCCTGGAAAATCGTCCCCATATTCCTCCGGAAATTCTTGAGTTTACGTTCCGGCATTTTGGAAATGTCATTACCTGAAAATATAATACTCCCGGAAGTTGGCTCGTACAGTCGGAGAATACATCGTCCGGTGGTTGTCTTACCACACCCGCTCTCCCCCACTAATCCCAGCGTCTCATTCTTATTTATCTCAAAACTAATATCATCAACAGCCTTTATTTCGCCAACCTTACGCCGTAGAAGCCCTCTCGTGATGGGGAAATACATCTTAAGGTTTTCAACTTTCATTACTTTATCATTCGATGATGTATCCATTACTTCCCCTTTATATCAACATAACATGAAATATAATGATCTTTATCCACAGCTCTTAACTCCGGCCAGGGTTCTTTTTCACATTTCCCTATCTTCTCCGTACATCTGGGGAGAAAAGCGCAGGTAGTCGGCATATTAATCAGGTTTGGAGGTAAACCATATATCGGGATTAGTTTCCGGGTCCCATGTCTCTCACCCAGCTTGGGTACACTATTCAAAAGCCCCACGGTATAAGGATGGCGTGGATGATTAAAAATATTTTCAGAAAGACCAGACTCTATAATACGCCCGGCGTACATAACATAAATTCTTTGTGCATAGCGAGCTACCACCCCCAGATTATGCGTCACGATGACCAGAGAAGTATCTAGCCGCGTCACCAGGTCTTTCATAAGCTCCAGTAACTGGGCTTGTGTAGTCACATCTACAGCAGTAGTCGGTTCGTCGGCAAATATAATCGTCGGATTGCAGGATAATGCTATCGCTATCATCACCCTCTGCCGCATCCCACCACTGAATTGATGAGGATAGTCATCTACCCGTCTAGCGGCATCTGGCACACCTACCATTCTTAAAAGCTCTATCGCTCGTTCCCTGGCAGAATGTTTATCCATATCCAGATGTAATTCCAGTGTCTCCGTCAGTTGCCGGGAAATCGTTAATACCGGGTTCAGAGAAGTCATCGGCTCCTGGAATATCATCGTAAGCTTGCTGCCCCGGATAGCTCTCATTTGAGGCCCGTTGGCCTCAAATTTAAGAAGGTCTTTTCCTTCAAAAATAACCTTACCGCCTACAGTCTCTCCCGGGGGTGAAGGTATCAGACGCATTATCGAAAGTATACTTACCGATTTACCACAGCCGCTCTCTCCAACCAGCCCTATAATTTCACCCTGGTTGACATGGAAAGACACCTTATCAGCGGCTTTCACCAGGCCGTATTCCGTGTGAAAATAGGTCTGTAAATCCTGTACATCCAGTAAAGCCATATTCTTACCTGCCAATTATTATTCTATCGCTAGATGACACCCCGTAACCTCGGGTCGATAGCATCCCTGATACCATCACCAACCATGTTAAAGCCGAATACAAGTAACATAATAGCAACACCAGGAAGCGTGGAAATTAGCGGGTTGGTCATTAAGAAACGCTGCCCGTCCATAACCATGCCTCCCCAGGAAGGTGTAGGAGCCTGGACGCCGATGCCAAGGAAACTTAAGCCGGCTTCACCCAGCACAACGCCGCCTATACCCATCGTTAACCCTACTATCAAAGGGGGAAAAGCGTTGGGGAATATCTGGGTCAGCATGATACGCCAGTTACTCATACCGATAGCGCGTCCGGCCAGAACATAATCATTTTGTTTTACACTTAGCGCCATGCCGCACATCATACGGCACATGGGGGCGATGCCGCCAAAACTTAATGCAAACACAACAATCCAGATGCCCCCTCCTTTCATCATGCCGGCAATAAGCATCATCAGGATTATGGCGGGTAAAGCCATTAATACATCGGCCACCCTCATGATGACCGCGAATACCCAACCGCCGAAGTGCGCTGCCGCCAAGCCCATGAGTGCGCCTATTATGGCTGAAGAAAAGACCGCAGAAAAACCGATTATTAGAGATATTTGTGTCCCGTAAATAATACGGCTGAGTATATCTCTACCAAGCTGGTCAGTACCCAGCCAATGTTCGGTGGAAGGATTTTGCAGTCTACTAGGTAAGTCATTCTTGATAGGGTCGTAAGGGGCTATCAGAGGTGCAAAAATGGCTGCAAGAAAGATAATTACTACGATTATAAACCCTATGAGATATAATTTACGCCCGAAGAACACCCTTGAAAACCTGCGCCACTCACTGCGTCGTGGGGGTGCCGCCGTTATCCCCATAGCGTCAACACTTGGCGTTGAGCTTTCTGGTTTCTCCGCCATTTTGGCCTCCTTATGAAAATCTGATCCTGGGGTCGAGCCAGCCCCAGGCAATATCGACTAATAGGTTGGAAAAGATAATGATACCGCCGAATATTAGAGCGCTTGCCTGAACTACCTGGTAGTCATACTCGAAAATAGCATTAACCATCAACCTGCCCATGCCGGGAATACTGAATACTGTCTCTATAAATACCGAACCGCCCAGAATCATGCCTAAAGTGCCGCCAAGGGCGGTGACCACCGGAATCATCGCGTTTTTAAGCTGGTGTCTTATTACAATTACCCTCTCACGTAAACCTTTAGCCCAGGCAGTACGAACATAGTCTGTCCTCATGACCTCAAGCATGCAAGACCGGGTCAGACGGGCCATACCGGCGATACCTCCTAATGCTACGGCTGAGATTGGTAACACCACATAAGTACAACTTTTCCAAAAGTCATCCCACGGCGCAACCCATCCGTACATAGGGAACCAGCCCAGCTTGTAAGCAAAAACATAAATCAATATGATTCCCAGCCAGAAAACCGGCACCGTCATCCCAATGTTTGCGATCGTAGTAAGGGTGTTATCCATCCAGGTTCCGCGTCTCAAGGCGCAGTAAATTCCAACAAGTATCCCTCCGAACGTACCGACTATAAACATCAGAAAGCCGATATATGCCGTTCTTGGTAATACATCGGCAATAAGTTTACTTATCGGTTGTCCGACCCCTATTGATTGGCCTAGATCGCCCCTTAAAATCTTGGATATCCAGTCCCAATACTGTACTGGTATGGGCTTGTCTAAACCGAATTCCTTTAATAAAGCCTCATGCTGTTCGGGGCTCATTATATTCTGTTGTCCGGTGCCGGAGAAATTGGCCATATATCTCATCAGAGGGTCTCCCGGTAACAAGCGAACGAGCAAGAATACCAACATGGTTACCAGTATGAGGATCATTAAACCGATGATGATCCGGCGAATAATATAGGCTGTCATGTTTATTCTCCCTTAGCTTGTGTTCAAAACGTCATTTCAAGGTATAGTCAAGTACTACTAAAAGGTTAATTAATTCTTTCCCTTGATTCCGGTAACGACGGCCTAAATTTTTGAGCTTTTATCAGTCTAAACAAAAATATCAGCTCCACTATATTACATCAGAGCAACGGCCATTACTTACAATTTTCCCAGTGAGACCCATGGAAATGATTACCATGATTTTCGCAGAGTTTAGCATTTATTTCAAATAATGTCAAACGCACCTAAACCGGTATGATATTTGCACATTTAAAATTGTGCCATTTAACTCATATATACCCGGGCGATAACGCCTATACCTGACCATCCGAGATAATTACAGGAATCATTATTGTCTTTCAACTGTCAACACAATAGGCATATAACCCGAGCCTGTCTATCGCCCTGCCAAGCCGTTTTCTTTCTCTATAGAGAATAATTTAGATTCAGGAGATATGTCATTTGTCATAATACTTGACAAATGACATATCTAGGAGTATCATCAGGTGTTACAAGAATAAATATCGAAAAGAGTTCTCGTCAGCCTTGGAATAGCGGGTGCATTCACCATGGCAAAGAGATACGTAACACCTACAGTACTACTTATTGAGGATGAACGCGATATCCAGCATTTTATCTGCCGCGTTTTGGAACTCGAAGGCTATCGTGTGATAAAAACATGTGAAGGCAATACCGGGCTGGATATGCTCGTCAGTAATTCCGTCGACCTCGTTCTGCTCGACCTGTGCCTGCCTGACCTGGATGGCTTCTCGGTACTGCGTGAAATAAAAAATTCTCCTGAATTCTCCCCGATACCCGTCGTCGTGATAACTGCCGTCGCCGGTTCTGCCCAGCGCCAGAAAAGCGCTCGACTGGGTGCTGTCAGGCACCTTGTTAAACCCTTGAGCGCCCACAGGTTATACAAGACCATCTCTACAGTACTGGAAAAAGAAAACGGACCTATAATTTCCTGCTGAAGAATATATATAGTAAGTAGAAACTAATCCTGCCCCACGCTTCCTTCTTCGCCCCTCTTTACAAACCCCTTTACCCTGCGCTCGAAAACACTCCTCGGCAGCAGGACACGCCGTTCGCATGTGGTGCACTTTATCCCGATATCAGCCCCTACCCTCACCACCTGCCAGTCATAGCCTCCGCAGGGATGTTTTTTCTTGAGTGTTACGATATCTCCGGGATTTATCTCCAGGGCCATTTTTGGTCTTCTATCTTGTTTTTCTCTAAAGGTACTTGTTAATGCTGTCCCGCAGCTCCCGCGCGGCTTTACCAGCCGCCTCTGCAAAGTCTCTGCCTCTGGATGCATAAAGAATCTGCCGCGATGAGTTTATAATAGTCTTGGTTTTTTCTCTATCCACTCCGTATTTAACCGTCTGCTCAATACCGCCACCTTGCGCCCCTACTCCCGGTATCAGCAGCGGCATTTGCGGATATCGTTCACGTATCAACTTCAGTTCTTCAGGATATGTCGCCCCTACTACCAGCCCCAGATTGCCGTGTTTGTTCCACCCATCGACCTTCTCGGCGACGACCTCAAAGAGCATTTTTTTAACGTCGCCCTCTTTCCCCACGTAAAGCGACTGAAAGTCCGCCGCTCCTTTATTGGAGGTACGGCAAAGTATGAAAACGCCCCGGTCGCGGTACTCTATAAAAGGCTCCAGTGAATCGTAGCCGAGGTACGGACTGGCCGTCATCGCGTCGAATTTATAGTAATCGAAAAGGCTCCTCGCGTAGGCTTTCACCGTATTCCCGATATCCCCCCGCTTGGCATCGATGATTACCGGGATATCCTTTGGTATATAGTCCCTGGTTTTTTTTAGAGCTTCCAGACCTTCATTACCCATTGCCTCGTAGAAAGCTATGTTGGGCTTGTAGGCGCACACCAGGTCGGCGGTAGCATCGATAATCGCTTTATTGAATTCAAAAACCCCGGTTTTCTCCGGCATCAGTGCCGGTTCCGGGTCCAGCCCTACGCACAGCAGGCTGCGGTTCTTTTGGCTGGCTTTGGCCAGTTTGCTGATGAAATCCATCTTTTTAGTCAGGCTCCTGTACTAGATGTTTTTAGACGCAATAATCCCTTAGAGACAAAATAACCTGTGAATTAGACCTCTTTAAGACCGGCAGCATCTAACTGCGCTGTGCGAGCTTCCAACGGCAGCATATTATCCAGGATTTTTTCCATGGCCATAGTATGACAGCACAGCCCCCATTTGGAGAAAAAACTGCAGGTGCAGCGCCACTTGCCGTCTTTAAAATTAACATCGTAGTCGCTGTTCTCACCGTGGAATTTTACTGTAAGTTCCTGGAAGGTAACCCGGTCTGTTTCTTGCGCGTAGCGTTTGGCTTTTTCTATTTTACCAATTAGACTCGACTGCATTATGTTACCTCCTTAAATTAAAAAAACACTGGTCTTTTCAGGTCCAGCGTTTTAATGTTCTGTCTATAAATCGCTTTTATTCTGTGGATATGGTTCATATTCTACCCTTCATATGCTTTTAAATTCTACTCTTTTTCTCCCGGAAAGTCCAGAAATATTTTAAAATAATATGCTAGCATCCAAACCACAATTTGTTTGTATCCGTATGATGTCCATACCACCGGCAATACCGCATAATACTTTGACATCTGGCCCCGCTGATTCTATAATTTCTTTTGAAGCAATATGAAAAAAAGCCGCATCGGTGTCCTTACCGGCGGCGGTGACTGCGCCGGCCTAAACCCCGCCCTTAAATGGGTGGTCAAGACCGCTATGGATGAACGCCTTGAGTCGGAAAGAGGCGTCCGCTATGAAGTCCTCGGCATTCATGACGGGTGGAAAGGACTCGTTGACGTTGACCCCTCCACCTGGGACCGTACCGGCAGTATTACCCCCCTTGACCCCGATATCGTCAGGACATGGGATAGGTACGGCGGCACTATGCTGGGCACGTCTCGCTTCAGCCCCTACGACCCTAAAAACGAATGCTCCCAACTCGTTATCGAAAATATTCAAAAACTGGGACTGGAAGCTGTAATCGTTATGGGCGGAGACGGCACGCTGGCTATTGCCGCCCGTTTCGCCAAAGAAGGCATCAACGTCATCGGCATTCCCAAAACTATTGATAAAGACCTCCCGGAAACAGACTACACGCTGGGATTCGAGACCGCCCTTAACGTTATCGTTGAAGAAGTCGACCGCCTGCGGACTACCGCCGGCTCTCATAAAAGGATTTTCGTTGTGGAAACGATGGGCAGGAACGCCGGCTGGCTGGCTTTAGAAGGCGGCGAGGCTTGCGGAGCCTATATCATACTCATACCCGAATGTGATTTCTCTTTCGAACGCGTCAACGAACTGGTCATGGAAGGCAGAAGGTCCGGCACCCGGTACGAAATTATCATCGTCGCTGAAGGCGCCAAGCCTGTCGGTGGCACGGAAATCGTTAAAAAAGAAGAGACCGATAGCTTTGGCCGTAAAACCCTCGGCGGCGTCGGCGAACTCATAGCGCAGGAAATCGAAAAGGGCACCGGACTCGAGACCCGTAGCGTCGAGCTTAGCCATCTCCAGCGCGGCGGCGCCCCCTGCGCTTACGATAGGCGCATGGGACGCTATTTTGGAATCGCCGCCGTCGACCTTGTAGTTAGCCATCGCTACGGCCACATGGTATGCTTTAAGAACGGTAAAATCGACTTTGTTCGGCTGGAGGATATCTACGGGAAGCTAAATCTCGTCGATCCAAAAACACAGTATGACGCTGATAGGTACAACGGGCGCCGCACCATTCTGAATCGCGGCAAATAAACAGATGGAGATTAATAATATGCCCGCCAAAAATGATATCGATGCCCTCGTACGGCAGGCAGTCTTCGGGACCGACCCGCAGCAAAAGACAGAACTCTATCGCACCGTCCGCCGCGCCGCCCTGGATAGCGGTATTTACCCCGCCAGCATCCAGGGCCTCTATAAAGCCGCCGGTAAAGGGCTTTACCATGGTATAACCGTCCCGGCCATTAATATTCGCGGCGTTACCTACCCCATCGCCTGTGCTGTCTTCAGGGCTGCCATGAAAGACAAAGTTGGCGCTCTCATCTTTGAGATAGCCCGCTCGGAGATAGGCTATACCGCCCAGAGACCCGGGGAGTATGCCACCTGTGTTTTAGCCGCAGCCGTAAAAGAGGGCTATAAAGGGCCCGTCTTTATTATGGGCGACCATTTCCAGGTCAACCGGGCAAAATACCAGGAAAACCCTGAAGCCGAGTTGAAAACCATCAAAGAACTGGTAAAGGACTCCATTGAAGCCGGATTCTTTAACATTGATATCGATGCCTCCACCCTCGTTGATATCTCTAAAACTTCCCTTGAGGAGCAGCAGGAGCATAACTCCGCGGTGACGGCGGAAATGACCAGATTCATCCGCGGCATCGAGCCGAAAGGTGTAACCGTCTCCATCGGCGGCGAAATCGGTGAAATCGGCAAGGGCAACAGCACCGTCGCCGACCTCCGCGCTTTCATCGACAGCTACCGCCGCCGCCTCGATAAAAACATGGAAGGCATATCTAAAATCAGCGTCCAGACCGGCACCACCCATGGCGGCGTTGTCCTCCCTGATGGCTCTATTGCTCAAGTCAAAATCGACTTTAATACCCTTAAAGAACTCTCCAAGGTCGCGCGGGAGGATTATGGGCTCAGCGGCGCTGTCCAGCACGGTGCCTCCACCCTCCCCGATGAAGCCTTTGATATGTTCCCCAGAGTTAATACTGTAGAAGTCCACCTGGCTACCGGCTTCCAGAACATCTTATTCGATAGTCCCCGCTTCCCTTCCAACCTCCTGGAATCTATCAATCGCCACCTCGATACCAGGTACCCCAATGAAAGAAAGACCGGTGAAACGGAAGAGCAGTTCCTCTATAAAACGCGCAAACGTGCTTTCGGCGATTTCAAGAAAGAGCTCTGGGGAATTCCTGAAGCGGACTTGCAGGCTATTATGACCGAACTGGAAAATCGCTTCTCTCTGATTTTCCACAAGCTCAACGCCACTGATACCGTTAAACTGGTGAAAAAATACGCCGCCAAATAATCTCGCCTGTCTCCGCCGCACAAATTGAAAGGCTGGATACTCTTTTAAAAATATCCAGCCTTGTCTATATCTATTAAATCCTAAGTTGGTTTCGGCTTTATTTCTTGCCGATTCTGAACATCTTGGTGCCGCAGGATGGGCATACGCCCTGGGTCGCCGGCTTGCCGTTCTTCATAGTGATGGATTTAGCATTGCTCATTTCTTTCTTAGCTCGGCACTTCACACAATATGCTTGCATGATTCCTCCTTCCTCGAAGCTATTTGTTTAAAACAATATACTATTGCCACGCTCGTGTCAAGTGCCGCCCACGTTCAACCGATGTCAATTTACTCACAATTTAAAGTTTTTTATATCTAAATTCCTTCAAGACCGGGCTAACCTGACCTCTTACCCCTCCTTTCCGTACCAATCACTCCACTCTTATGTTATACTTTACATCGGTACGGACTCTAAAAAGGATAAGCAAATCATGAAGAAAACGGTGTTTGTTGACGGACAGCACGGCACCACCGGCCTTAAGATACGCGAGCGATTGAACGGGCGGAATGACATTGAAATTCTCCGGATACCCGACGATAAGCGTAAGGACCCTGCTGCTCGGGAAAAGCTGCTTAACGAAGCGGATATCGTTTTTCTCTGCCTGCCCGATGACGCCGCCCGCGAGTCCGTGAGTTTGATAAAAAACGAGTCTGTCTGCGTCATCGATGGCTCCACCGCTCATCGCGTCGCGGAGGGGTGGGTTTACGGCCTACCCGAGCTTAAAAAAGAACAACGGGCTTTAATAAAAAAATCGAAGAGAATTTCTGTGCCCGGCTGCCATGCCACCGGCTTCATCCTGATGCTCTATCCGCTGGTAGCTCAAGGCATCGTCAGCCCTGATTACCCGGTTTCCTGCCACGTGGTGGCCGGCTACAGCGGCGGCGGCAAAGCCTTGATTGCTGACTACACAGGGCAGAATGTGCCCGACGTGATTAAAAATCCCCGCCCCTATTCCCTGGCTTTGAACCATAAGCACCTGCCGGAAATGACTAAAGTAGTCGGCCTTGCCCGACCGCCCGTTTTCGCGCCTACCGTGGTTAATGTATATAACGGCGAAATTATCTCCATCCCGCTAGTGCCGGACCATCTGGAAAAACAGCTTTCCGCTGCGGATATCCGGGAAGTCCTGGCCCAATACTATGCCGGGGAGCGGTTCGTCAAGGTTATGCCCTGTCCCGCGGACGACTTCCTGAAAAACGGCTTTTTAACGTTTACCGACTGTAATGGCACCAACAACCTTGAAATATATGTCTTCGGGAATAAAGATAGAATTTTACTCTCCGCCCGCTATGATAATCTGGGTAAAGGCGCTTCCGGCGCGGCCGTTCAGAACATGAACATCATCCTCGGTCTGGATGAGGCTACCGGGCTTGAAGCAGTTTGATTATTTTAAAATAGAGAAAAACCGATGACTAAATACACTCACCTTGAATTGAACCGCGATGTCCCAGCCCCCTCCGGCTACTACACTCCCCTGAAAGAGGTAAGACTCGATTATAACGGGCGGGAAATACTCTACACCATCAGTGCTGCGGTCATCGAGTCTTCATGCTGCGGCGCCTCCGATTTCTCCAGCGCCCAGGTTCCCGGCTACGTTATCGGCTGGCGCAAGGATAAAAACAGGGAAGGCTTGCCCGTCTCTTTAGTCGAACCTATTACTGACGAACCCACCCGCGACGCTATCCGTAAAATCATCAAAGACACCGAGCATATCTCTCGCACGGATTTCTGGTAGTCGTCCCGTCATTAATTACTATCTTATTTTGAGTTTTCTCATGTCCGTCAAAGCAAATCAGATATATTTAAAAAATATGAAATTATATGAATTTTTGTATTGACTTATGAATTATTATGAAATATAATGAAATATCAACTGGTGAAATGCACGTTGATTGTTGAATAAACATTCCAGGAGGATCATTATGGACGAATTTGAAAGACTTTATACAGTTGAAGACATCGCCAGGATGACTTCCTTTACATCCCGTACTATCAGGAATTATTTGAAAGATGGAAGCCTGCAAGGTCGAAAAATAGGAGGACAATGGAGGTTCACAATGGAAAATATCAAACAGTTGTTTAACAACAGCATCTTTACTAATGATGTGTCAAGAAAAAATCGACAGCGAATTCTGAATTTTATAGGTGGAGCAAATACTGAAATTCAGGGGAAAATCCAAGTTTGCACTATTGTCGACTATTATTGTGAAAATCCAAAAGCAGGGCATCAGATTTACGAGAAGTTAGTTACCGTAATAAATAATAAAGGTAACGATTTTCCTGCAAAATTTGATTATGAATTCATTGAAAAAGAAAACAAGGCAAGATTCACCTTATTTGGTAATCCAGACTACATCATAAAAACTCTTCAGCTGCTTTAGTAGATTCTTCAATTAGTTATATCTGCCATGCATTTAACTTTGTATGGCAGATATTTTATTTAAGCAACTGCTGGCTTTCAATTCCTTGATATTCGCTTCCTGTTACTCGTAAATTACTCCCTATCCCGTCTCCTTCTTCACCTTTTCCCGGTAAGCCGCCAGCAGCTTTTTGGTGACCTTCCCCGGTTTCCCCTCTCCGATGATATCCATCCGCCCCTCCGCGTCACTTACCCTGACCACCGGCATCACCTCTATCAAAGCGTTCGTCATAAATACCTCATCGAACACCTCTATGGCATCCGGCGTAATGTCCCCCTCTTTAACGCTCAAGCCCATTCCCTTCGCCAGTGCCATTACCACCTCCCGCGTTACCCCCGGGATAATACCGTTTTCCGTAGAAGGCGTTATCAGTTTTTTCCCTTCCACGAAGAATATATTGCTCGACCCTCCCTCCGCCACGAATCCCCCATCGTTCAACACGATACTCTCGTCCAGGCCGTTCTCCGTCGCTTCTATCCTGGCCATCACGCTGGACAGGTAGTTAATCGATTTCATGGTAGCTAATACGTTCTGCCGGCAGCGTTTCACTGATGCTATCCCCACCTTAAAACCCTCACTGTATTTTTCCTCGGAAAACGGCGCATAAGGCTGGGCTGTCACCAGGATTGTAGGCATTCCTCCCGCCTCCACCCAGGGTAATTCCGCCCCGTCTCCATTGGTTACCGTCAGACGTACTCGGGCGTCTGTAAGCTTGTTTGCTTCCAGCGTTTCCCGGCAGGCTCTAACCAGGCCCAGCCCAGCCACCTCTTCCCCCATGCCGATTATTTCCGCCGCTTCAAGCAGCCGTACGATATGCTTTTCCAGCATGAATACCTTGCCGTTATAGGCCCGCATCGTCTGGAAAAGTCCGTAGCCGTATAAAAATCCGTGGTCGCTGATGGAAATGTGCGCCTTTTCGCGCTCCACCAGCCCGTCGTTCAGGTAGACCATCTCTTCCATTACTGTTTCTCCTTGGGTACACTCATTTTCAGGAAATTGGATAGGATATTATGCCCCTCCGGCGTCATTATGCTCTCCGGGTGAAATTGCACTCCTTCTACTTTATCATGTCGGTTTCTGACCCCCATCACCACCCCGTCCTCCGTCTTCGCTGACACCTCCAGTGTTGCCGGCATAGACTCCGCCTCGATTATCAAAGAATGATACCTCCCGGCCATAATCGGCGAAGGTATCCCATGGAAAACCGTCCCCCCGTCATGATACACTATTGATTCCTTTCCGTGCATCGGCAGAGCCGCTCGCTTTATTCTCCCCCCGTACACGTACCCGATGCACTGGTGCCCCAGGCATACCCCCAGTATCGGTATCCTTCCCCGGAAATGCCTGATAACCTCGTTGGAGATTCCAGCTTCCAGCGGTGTGCATGGCCCCGGCGATATTATAATATGACTGGGTGCCATCTTGTCTATTTGCCCTGTCGTTATCGCATCGTTGCGGAAGGCTAACGGCTCCTGCCCCAGCTCTCCAAGATACTGCACCAGGTTAAAGGTAAATGAATCATAGTTATCTATCACCAGAATCATGATATTATCTCCGCGTCTTTCCCCACCGCCAGCCCAAGCGCCTGTATCAAGGCTTTGCCCTTGTCTAAAGTCTCAATGTACTCTGCCTCGGGCTCGGAGTCGTAAACTATCGCCCCGCCCACCTGGAAATAGGCCTTGCCGTCCTTAACGATGAACGTGCGTATCACGATGTTCAGGTCCATGTCCCCGCTGAAGCTGATGCAGCCCAACGACCCCGTATAAACGCTGCGGCGGGTCGGCTCCAGCTCGTCGATAATTTCCATCGCTCTTACCTTGGGCGCGCCCGTAATCGACCCTCCCGGGAAGGTCGCTTTCAGCAGGTCGATGATGTTTTTGCCCTCCCTTAATTGCCCCACCACCGTCGAGGTCAGGTGAAAGACCGTTGGATAGGTTTCCAGTATCGCCAGTTCCGTCACCTTGACCGTGCCATAGCGGCAGACCCGCCCGATATCGTTCCTTTCGAGGTCAACTATCATGATATTTTCGGCGCGGTCTTTTTTACTTGCCATCAGGCTTTCCGCCAGCGCTTTATCCTCTTCCGGCGTCTCGCCGCGCGGCTTGGTGCCTTTTATCGGTCGCGTTTCTACCCAATCCCCCTTCACCTTTAAAAACCTCTCCGGGGAAGCCCCCACGATACTGACCCCACCGAAGTTGAAATAGTTAGCGAAGGGCGCCGGATTGATTTTCCGCAGCCGCTTATAAAGCTCGTATGGTGTCGTTTTAATCTCTACTTCCAGCCGCTGTGAAAGGTTTACCTGAAAAATATCCCCCGCCCCGATATACTCTCGCGCTCTGTCCACCGCCTCCAGGTACCCCTCGTGGGAAAAATTGCTTTTTAACTTTTTTCTCTTTTCTCTTTTCTCTTCCTCAAAACTTGCCGGCGGCGGAGCGAGCATTATCATGTTTCTTAGCTCATTAAGCCTTGCCTCGGCTCTTTGCTGTCTTTTCTTTTCCTCCAACTCCGGAAAACCGGTGGAAATTAAGTACGTTTTACCTTTCATATGGTCAAAGGCTATTATTGCGTCGTAAAACCCCAGGTAACATTCGGGCAGCTGCAAATCATCTTTAGCTTGTTTCGGCAGCTTTTCTATGAAGTGGCACAAATCGTAGCTGAAATACCCCACCGCCCCACCCAGAAATGGAATCTCTGATTTCCTGTCTTTAAAAGTGTAGGTCTTTAATAACTCTCCTAAAACATCGAAAGGATTCCCCTGCTTTTTCTCCTCTACCCCGTTTTTTATCAGTGTTATCTCGGTCCCCCTGCTTCTCATCACCAGGAAGGGGTCGCTGCCCATGAAAGAATAGCGTCCCAGCTTCTGCACGTCCATGCCGCTGTCCAGGAAAAAGCTGAACGGCCTCTCCGCCAAAGCCTCGAAGCACCAGGTGGCATCCGGCGCCATGTGTATCTCTTCTATAAGAGGATAATTCATTTTCATCTGAATTATATACTGAATTGACCTCAGATATAAATATGCGGCGTTTCTTTGCTTTTAACCTTGCCTCTTTCCCCCCTCTCTGCTATATTGTGAAAAGTATTTATCATGGCTAATAACATCGCCTCGCCATTCCGTCGCTGGGACTATCTAAAAATAACCGTCCTGGGGCTTGCCATCACCGCCCTCTGGCAGAGCCTGCATTCCATTATCCTGCCCCTGCGGCTGCTGGATTTCGTCCCGGAAACGCAGAAAAATACCTACCTCGGCATCCTCACCCTCTCCGGCCTCCTGCTGGCGATGTTTATCCAGCCTGTTGCCGGCGCCGCCAGCGACCGTTCGTGGTTCCGCAATGGTCGCCGTCTACCGTATATTTTTATCGGCATCATCATCGCCGTTATGTTATTGCCCGGCATCGGCCTGGCCGGGAGTTTCGCCGCTATCTTTGTCGTCTACTGTCTGCTGCAGGTTGCCGCCAATATGGCGCAGGGGCCCTACCAGGCATTCATTCCGGAGATGGTCCCGACGGACAAGCATGGCACTGCTTCCGGCGTCAAGGGATTACTGGAAATCATCGGCGGTGTAGCTCTTATATATATTGCCGGCCGTTTTTATTCTACCGGGAACGGCGCCGGCGGATTGTGGCTGGTGCTGGCGATTCTGCAAATCGTCCTTCTCGGAACGATGCTCGCTACCGTCTTTCTTGTCAGGGAGCCTCCTGTGAATTCTGGCAGGCAGCGGTCGCCGCTGATGGCTGCCATTTCTCATGTCTTCAGCAAAGACCTCTGGAAAAACCACAGCTTCGTCTGGTTCCTCTTCTCCCGGCTGTTCGTCTATATGGCTTTTACCACTATCCAGCAGTTCGCTTTATATTACTTACGTGATGTCGTCGGCGTCACAGACCCCGCCGAAGCTACCGCTCGCTTTACTATCGTGGCTGTCGTAGGTATGCTTTTAGTCGTCTGGCCGGCCGGCTATCTTTCTGACATGATAGGCAGGAAACTGCTGACCTTTCTCTCCGGCATCCTCGGTGCTTCAGGCATCGCTTTAATTGCCCTCTCACAGGAATACAGCACGATTCTGTGGGCGGCCGGTATCATTGGCGTGGCAATGGGCATCTTTAACAGCACTAACTGGGCGCTGGCTACGGATTTTGCCCCGAAAAATGAAGAAGCCCGATATCTCGGTATTGCCAACATGGCTACCGCCGGAGGTGCCGTCCTTGCCCGCGTTATCGGGCCGGTTATAGATGCTTTGAACGGTCCGAATCATGAAAGCAACTTCGGCTATACTTTCATGCTGCTGGTCTGTATCGGCTATTTCGTCGCCGGCTCATTGCTGGTCATCGGCGTCAGGCGGCGTTCTTAGCTCAACCATGGTATCGCTTTGAATATTACCGACCCGAGATAGGCTACGATTATATAGGATATCGTCCGGCCAGCCCAGCAGGCGAAAAAAAATCTCCACCACGGCATCCGCATCGCCCCGGCGATAATCCCCACTATATCGAAAACAAACGGGAAGATGGAAAGGATAAAGACGGCTATCCATCCCCAGCGCTTGACCCATTTTTCCACCCTGGTGTAAATATTACTCTTTGCCAGCAGACCACGACCTGCCCGTCCTGCTATATAGGCTGTCATCTCTCCTATACCCGCCCCGATGCCTCCGACAATACCCACCAGTAAAGGTGAAGGTAAAACACCACCCATAGAAGAAATTATCGCCATGGCGCTTACCGGTATTATTATTGTCGCGTTCAGGAAAACACTGATAATGAAAACCCCGGCATAGCCGTATCCTTGCAGGTCTTTGAAAAAATTCGGATTTTTTATGTAAAGGATACTAATAGTGGCGATTACGGCTATAGCTATCAATAAACCCGATAGAGGTATTATTCTTTTTCTTAGCCAGCCCAGTAATTTTTTTATGTCAAGCTTGCTGCGTTTCTCTTCAGACATATATGGTGGATTATACCATGTACCTTATTCGTATTAATAATCGTCCCCTCACACGATTATCTTGCTTAAATTCCCTTTTTATTCATGGCGAACCACTGGAGGTTGGAAACGTGAAAAGGTAATATCATTTTGCTTTTCTCCTGTTCTCTCCCATTTGACATCCTTTTCCCGATATGTAAAGATATATCGCAATATCCTCCATGAGGAGTGTCGCATGCCCGACCCCGTTGCTGTTGAATCGACCCACCGCAAAATCTGGGGCTTGCACCATAACGTCTTTTTCCTCGGCCTGGTCAGCCTCCTCACGGATATCTCCTCGGAGATGATTTTCACCCTTGTCCCCCTCTTCGTCACCAACGTGCTCAAAGGCACTGCCATGCAGGTCGGTCTTATCGGCGGTATTTCGGAAAGCTTTGACGCCGTCTTCCGCATTTTCAGCGGCCGCATCAGCGACCGTTTTCGGCGGCGTAAGGCGCTGGCTGTCCTCGGCTACGGCATCTCCACTATCGTCAAGCCCTTCATGCTCCTGGTTTCAAGCTGGGGCGGCGTGCTGGGCATCCGCTTCGGTGACCGCATTGGTAAAGGCATCAGGAGTTCCCCGCGAGACGCCCTGATTGCCGACTCCGTAAGCGCGGACAAGCGGGGCAAAAGCTTTGGCATACACCGCGCCATGGATACCTCCGGCGCTGTCCTCGGCCTGGTTATTGCCGCTATCATTATCTATATCGTTCAGCCTGCCGGGTTTAAACTTGGCGAGGATACTTTTCGCTGGATGGTTATCATCGGTGTGGTGCCCGCTTTCCTGGCTGTCGTCACCCTGCTGGCTTTCGTCCACGAAAAAGGCCTGCCCGCCCACGAAACCGCCAGGGCGGCCGGAGCCATGCCGGTCGCAAAGCAGGTTTTTAGCAGCCGCTTCAAGCTCTTTTTATTTATCATGGCTACCTTCACCCTCGGCAACTCCTCCGACTTTTTTATCGTGCTGCGGGCGCAGGACCTGAGCGTCAATGTCCTGAATATTACCCTGATGCTCGTCCTCTTTAACGTTACCTATGCCATTGTTGCTACGCCGGCCGGTATCATTTCTGATAAATTAGGCCGGAGGAAGGTAATAGCCATTGGCTGGACGGTCTATGCCCTGGTCTATCTCGGCTTTGCCGTTTCCACGAGTGTCTGGCACATCTGGGTGCTCTTTGCCGCTTACGGCATCTACTACGGCATCGTCGAAGGTGTCGCTAAAGCCTTCGTCGCTGACCTCGTCCCCGCCGAGAGGCGCGGCACCGCTTACGGCTATTATCAGGGTGTGGTAGGATTAACGCTCCTGCCTGCCAGCGTCATGGCCGGCTGGCTCTGGGATAAAGTCAGCCCCGCCGCCCCGTTCTATCTCGGCGCCGGGCTCGCCTTCATTGCCATGCTCGGACTCTTTTTCCTCCTTAAGGAAAAGTGATGCCCTTCTTTCTTTTACTTTGTTTCCTTAACCCTGCGCATCGTATCTATATAGCTTCGATACGTTTTTCCAGACGAGGCATCAATTGACCCCTTCTCCAGCTTTGCGTTATAATTAAAGTAGCAGGCAAGTCGAGACCAACATAAAGCAGAGGTAAATCTTGCACGAGTCTTGCGGCGTATTTGGTGTATATTCCCCTAAAGAGGATGTAGCCCGCCTTACCTTTTTCGGTCTGTTCGCTCTCCAGCATCGCGGCCAGGAAAGTGCCGGCATCGCTACCGCCGACGGTAAAAAGATCCGTATCTTTACCGGCATGGGGCGCGTTTCCAACGTCTTCAACGAAGAATCCCTGAAAAGCCTGTCCGGCTATATGGCAATCGGCCATAATCGCTATTCCACCGCCGGGTCCAGCCGTGTCTCAAACGCACAACCCATACTTGTCAGCAATGACGACATTACTTTAGCCATTGCCCACAACGGCAATATCGTTAACGCCACTTATCTCTATCAGGAACTTGTCGACCAGGGGTACACTTTCCGCGGTTCTACTGATAGCGAGGTCATCGCCAATCTCGTACTATCGTCTCCCGGGAAAAACTGGGTAGAGAAAATCAGGCATGCTATGCGCCGGATTCAGGGCGCATATTCACTGGTGATATTGACGCCGCAGGAGCTATATGCTGTCCGCGACCCCTTAGGCGTGCGTCCGCTATGCCTCGGCAGGGTGGACAGCGGCTGGGCGGTAGCCTCGGAAAC
>Ga0154649_1116_pt1 | contig 23636 bp, 18 predicted proteins | sample Rifle2008BG13ft_FD_116078 | JGI IMG/M metagenome (GOLD analysis project Ga0154649, IMG submission 116078) | Chloroflexi bacterium RBG_13_51_18
GCCCGTACTGGGGGAAGTCAAGGTGATACCGCAGGCGCTAGCCGACACCTACGAGACGCTGGCGGGCAAGTTTTAAGGTGAGTCTATTGGCTCTCTGGGTGCGGATACCGGTTTCTTTTTAATAACGAGGATAGTATCTTCTTCTATATTCGCTATCTTTTTTTTTATTAGTTTACTTTCAATCGGGAGAGTAAAGAAGCATTTAGTCCCCACACCTTCTTCGCTTTCAATCCAGATTTTACCGCCGTGCGCTTCAATCAGTCCCTTGCAGATGGATAATCCCAGCCCGGCGCCGGCAACGCCGCTTTTTTGTCCCCGCGTAGAATGGAACTGCCGCTGAAATAATCGTGGCAGGTCGCTTTTTGGTATACCCGCACCGCGGTCGGTCACGGTAAAGAGTATTTCATTATTAGCTTTATGGACGGATAAAGTTATTTCCGTACCGGGGTTTGAATATTTAACTGCGTTATCAATAACGTTATCCAGCACCTGTCGGATACGCCTGCCATCGATATTGATTATTGGCAGCTTCGTCGGCAGGTCTGACGTAAAAATATGGGCCGATGCCCTGACGCGGGCTTCAGCGATAACGGTCTGGCAAAGGGTAATAATATCCGCGGGCGCTTTTTTAATGGAAAGCATGCCGACGCCCAGGCGGGACATCTCCAGCAGCTGCTCGATTAACTCCACCAGGCGGTCGGAATTTTTGTCGATGGTCTCCAGGTACTCCCGTTTTTCCTGGGGGGTGAGTCTTTTGTCATAATCCATGAGCATCGTGGCGAAGCCTTTAATGCTGGCGAGGGGGGTGCGGAGTTCATGAGAGACATTAGCCAGGAGCTCCGTGCGGAGTTTATCGACCTGTCTCAAGTTATCGGCCTCAAGTGCCTGCGCCTCGATACGTTTATAGTCGGTAATATCATTGGTTACCGCCAGGAGGCAGGGGTCGCCTTCAAGTTCTATCTTGTCGGCAGAGAAAAGCATGGTTCGTATTTCACCGGATTTAGTGCGTAAGGAGTATTCTTTATTACTCACACGGCCGTGCTTTTTCATCTGTTCAACCATACGTCCGCGGTCGCTGATATTTAACCAAAGGCCCAGGTCTATTGCACTGCGGCCAATCACTTCTTCACGTGAATAGCCGATTACGCGACTAAAGCTCTCGTTGATTTCCTTGAACACACCATCCTCGAGCCTGGTAATGCTGATTACTTCCGGACTGGCGCGGAAAGCCTTGGAAAACTTTTCTTCAGAATCGCGTAGCGCCTGCTCTATCTGTTTTCGCTCGGTAACGTCGGTTGACGAGGAAATGATGCATTCTTCGCCGCCGATATTGATTTTTTCAGCGGAAAACAGTATGTTTTGCAGTTCGCCAGATTTGGTATAGAATTGCAGTTCTTTATTGTTAATCCGCCCCTTTTTTTCAATTGTTTCCATGACTCTTTTACGTTCGGAGGGATTGACCCATGTTTTCATCTCTTCAGAGGTATGACCGATGAGATCGTCGCGGGTATATCCGGTTATACGGGTGAAACTGTCATTAACTTCAATAAATTTCCCGTTTTTAATAGTGGTGATGACGATAGACTGTGGGCTGGAGCGGAAAGCCATGGCCAGTTTGCTCTCCGATTCGGTTAAAGCCTGTTCCACTTTACGGAGTTCGGTGATATCTGTAGCTACGGCGATAGTACAGGGGTCATCGTTTATATTGATAACTTCCGCCGAACATAGCCACGTGCGGATTTCACCGGACCTGGTGCGGAAATTATATTCGCCGCTTTTCAGGCTGCCGTTTTTCTGCAAAGCGCGCATCATCCGCTCCTGGTCTTCAGCACTGGCGAAGAGGTTGAATTCTTCCACGGTATGCCCGATCAGCTCCTCGCGGCTGTAGCCGGTATTGCGGACAAAGCTGTCATTGACCTCGAGATATTTTCCGTCTTTTATAGAGGAGATGATAATCATATCGGGGCTGGAAAGGAAGGCTTTATAAAACTTCTCTTCCGATTGTTTTAAGTCCTGCCCGGCCTTTTTACGCTCTACTTCAGCGGCTGCCAGTATTTCAAGCTGCCGGCGGGCTTCATTCAGTTCACTGATAAGCTGTTTGCGTGTTTTCTGTGAATCTCTCATGGCGTTAATATCTATTATAATACAATTATCTGGAAAGAGTGATAAAATCTCGTAACAAAATTATCACGGATTATTTCTAACACTAAACATAGCTCATGTCAAGAGAAAAAAGTAACAAAAAGAAGAACCGGAATCCCCCATTGGTCATACTCTAAAAAAATTATAAAAATATGGCGCCTAATGAGCTATCATCAGTAGGTCGGCGGCGTTGCGGAACAATATCTTCTCCTTTTCTGACTCGGTTATGGCCATACGCTGGATAGATTCCATCGTCTCTCCTGTAAGCCCGAACTTGGGACCCAGCGGGAAGTCCGTGCCGTAGAGAATATGGTCAGGGCCGTAGAAATCGTACCCGCACATGAGGGAAGGGGTATTTCCGTAAACGGCGGTATCCGTGTAGAACTTGCGGAAGTGTTCTTCAGGGTGCTTGATATCGGGGTAGAGGTTGGGAACGAGAGACAGGACCCACTTGATGCGTTTTTGAAAGTAGGGCACCATGGCGCCGCAGTGGTGTACGATGAACTTAAGGTTGGGGTGGTCGTTAAAGACACCGGCGGTTACAAGGCGGAACATAGCGGAGGATGTTTCAAACGGCCAGCTGAATAGGCCGATATCGTTATCCAGCTTATCATAAGTGGCGGGGTGAATCCAGATGGGGAGGTCGTATTTCGCCATTTTCTCCCAGAGGGGTTTGAATTTGGGATTATCCAGCGGCTCGCCGTTGATGCGACTGTAAATTTGCACGCCTTTGAGTCCCAGTTTCGTGATAGCCCTATCGGCTTCAGCAAGGGCGGCGTCGATATCGTTCATGGGCAGGCAGGCTACGCCGGCGACGAATTTATCCGGATACCTGTCCACCAGCCCGGCAAGCTCTTCGTTGGCGATTTTTGCCAGTTCTATAGCGTCAGCGGTCTCGGCGAAGGTTTCCAGGGGTATATTAGCCACGGTCAATACCTGCAGGACATCAGGATAGCGGTTCATCAACCGGAGGCGGACCTCAAGGTCGGTCACGGCGACGCTGCGGTATTCGACGCGCTGCTCGATGGCTTTATTTTTCCTGGCGAATAGTTCGGTATATTTTTTAGGCATGATATGGGAATAAATATCTATTTTCATGCGGCCTCCGGGCGGTTAAAATTAAGGCAAAGCGCGGGTTTAGAAAATCTTACAGTGGGGATATTATAGTCTATTAGAGGCGATTTCTTCAAATGGCTGTTTACTGGCGGGCTAAAACTTGAAGTTTCAGGCGTGCGGTGACATAATGCTCAAGATACACCAATACGCTAGTGCAAGACGATAGCGGAGTATTTTTTAATGGAGACCGTCGCCCAGGTAATTGCATTTGTAGGCATCCTGGTATTTCTGGCGCACCTTTTTTCCAGTATCTTTAGCCGGACGAGAATACCGGATGTCCTTTTACTGATAATCATCGGCATTTGCGTGGGGCCGGTGCTGGGGCTGGTGTCGCCGGCGGAATTCGGGTCGATAGGGCCGGTCTTTACCACAATTACACTGATTATTATCCTCTTTGAGAGCGGCATTGCTTTAAAACTGGGTATGTTGCGCTCCGCGCTGGGCGGGGCGATGGTGCTGGCGCCCTTGAGCTTCTTCCTGACGATGTTCGTGGTGTCGGGTCTGGCAATCTGGCTGACGGACCTCGAGGTACTGCCGGCGTTTATCCTGGGGGCAGTGGTCGGCTCTACATCCGAGGCGGTGGTAATACCGCTGGTCAAACAGCTCAAGGTTAAAGAGGAAACACAGACGCTGCTTTCAGTAGAGTCTACCGTTAACGATGTGCTAAGCATCGTCATTACCGTAGCGCTGGTGCAGGCATATACCGCCGGCACGTTTGAGTTCGCTTCGGTTTCCGGCAAGCTGATAGCATCGTTCGTCGTCGCCCTGATATTCGGAATCGTCGGCGCCCTTGTATGGTCGGTCCTGCTGAACAAGATACATATCTTAAAAAATGCTATTTTTACCACGCCAGCATTCGTCTTTATTATCTACGGTGTGGTGGAAATCCTGGGTTTCAGCGGGCCTATCGCCGCGCTGGCTTTCGGAGTGACGATAGGCAATATCGAGACGATACGCATCCCCATTTTTAAGACATCGACGATGAAGGAGCCCGTCGGGCTCAACGAAACGGAAAAGGTGTTCTTCAGCGAGGTTGCCTTCCTGCTGAAAACGTTCTTCTTCATATACTTGGGGATTTCACTCGAGCTTATCACCAGCTGGTTTATCATCCTGGCGCTTATATTTACCCTGGTGGCTTTTGCCCTGCGCATACCTGCGGTCAAGGTATCCATCAGGAAAGCAATACCGAAGAAGGACCTGTCCGTCATGGCGGTAATGGTGCCCAAGGGACTGGCGGCGGTAGTGCTGGCAAGCATACCCATGCAGCAGGGAATTATCGGCGGTGATATAATAAAGAATATAACCTACGGCATCATCGTTTTCAGTATTATTTTTACGTCTATACTGGTGCTGCTGCTGGAAAAGACCCCGCTGCCCAATCTGTATGCCGCCATTCTCACGCCGGCTTGGCCGAGATTCGGGAAGAAAAAGGAGGAAGAGGCAGAGGTCAAGAAAACGGTACGGAAAAGGATAAAAAAAACAGAAACCGATAAAAACGAATAATCCCGCTAAAAATATATTTTAGAGAATACTAAGGAGGAACGGGTTTACATGGATGTCATCGAAGCCATCAAACAAAGAAAAAGCATACGGGCTTTCAAGCCCGACCCCGTGAAGCTGGATTTGCTTAAGAAGATAATCGAGCAGGCTTTAAGGGCGCCGTCATGGGCTAACACCCAGCCGTGGGAGTTCGCCGTAGCCACCGGCAAGAAGCTCAAGGCGATACAGGACGGCTTTGTAAAGAGAGGTATGGAGCCGATGCGGAATTCAGAGTCGGAGGTCGCTCGACCCGGTGAGTTCCCCGAGCCTTATATGTCCCGCATCAAAAAAATGCAGGTTAAAGAAATGAGGGGACGCACCAGCCAGGCGACGCCTGAAGAGATGGAAAAACGTTTTATGAACAACTTCCGTCATTACGGCGCTCCGGTCTGTATTTATTTACTGGTAGGTAAAAACCTGGTTTATCAGGAAAAAGGCGTCAATACTTGGGCGCTCTATGATTCCGGCTCCGCGGTGCAGAACATCATGCTGTTGGCGACGAACTACGGACTGGGAACAATCGCCCAGGCAATGGCGGTTGTATATCCCGATATAATAAGGAAGGAACTTGGCATATCTGAAGATAAGCTTATCGCTCTGGGCATCGCTATTGGCTATCCGGACTGGGAAGACCCGGTTAATAAAGATTACCGCGACCGTGAGCCGCTCGATGAGATAGCAAAGTTCTACGGTTTTTAATAGATTATCTCCAACTGAAAATGCTGTAAAAAAGCGGACAATACGCTTTCATGCTTACCTTTTTATTTAATGCAACACCGGGGTTATAGCGGAATAATCAATGACGGTAAAATCCGGTATTCTACGGCATATTAACGTCTACCGTGTCATCACGGCGCTGTGCCTGCTATTAGCTGTAATCCTGGTTATGGTCGTTCCGGCACAGATGAGCGGGGCTTCTCCCTGGGCTTATTACTACGCAGTCAAAAACTTCTCTGAAGGCAAGCTGGTAATCGACGACCATCTGCATAATCTGCAGGTGAGAGAAGCCAGGCAGCAGGGCGGCATACTGATGCAGTATGTCAAGGTCGGCGATAATAAATGGGTGGTGGAGAAGGCGCCGGGCTATATTTTTTATCTCGTCCCCTTCGAGTGGATGGGCATACCGCGCTGGGGGAACGTGCTGCTGTCGGCGGGTATGGTTATCGTCATGTTTCTCCTGCTGAAGCGACTGCGTGATGAAGAAACAGCCTGCATCGGCTCGCTATTAATGCTGTTTGCGCCCATCGGGCTGATAATGTTCAATCGTGCTTATATGGATACCTTCGCCTCGCTGGCTTTCCTGGTGATGGGCGGCGGGCTTTATTTTTACTACCACCTGGCCAGGGATAAATACCGTCCGATGAACGGCAGCCTGATGCTGTTTATAGCCTTCCTGCTGATAGGCTGGTCCGTGGTGACGCGTCAATCCAATCTTCTCGTAGCTATTGTGCTGGCTTTGCATTTTGCGATTACACGCGGCGTCGCACTCTTTAAAGGAGAAAGAGCTAAATTAGCCTGGGAATTACCATCGGTAGCGGCGGGAGCTGGTATAGCAATGTCGGCGTTGATGGTATATAACAGCTATGTTTTCGGGTCGCCGCTGGACTACGGCTATAATTACACCCCCTTCCCGGTTAACTTTGCTTACCAGTACCTCGGGCAGGTCACGGCGGACGGGCAGTCGCTGCCGTGGAAAATAATCATCGATAACCTGAAAAGCGTACCTCAACCTTTAATAGAGGGATTTCCGCTGCTGATTATCGGCATACCGGGCATAGGCGCGGTGCTGTATTTCAAGTTCTTCCATAAAAAGGAAAATCAGGCGGGAAAGTGGTCGAGCCTGCGCCACGAACTGCCGTGGGGGACGCTGCTGGTGCTGATAGGCTGGTTTTTAAGCGTCTACCTGCTTTATATGATGTATGAGTTTACTGCGGAATATCTTTCAGGTGCCAGCTCGTTCTTCAGGTACTCCCGCTATTACCTGCCCGGGCTTTTCCCTGTGGCGATTATCAGCGCCCTGATTATTGCCAGGCTGCCGAAAAAGTTAAGCATACCGATAATGTTATTGATTATAACCGCAGGCATAGTACTATATTTCCAGGTGGCGCTGGACCCCAGGGCTTGAACGGCAGGACCTTTTTTACGATAATAGACATTAAAAGGAGAAAGCTGAAATGGCGGAATTAAAGACCAGCAAATATATAGTGACGGACATAAAAGCGGACAGGCTGTTTCCCGGCGAGAAGAAATGGGCGGGAAGACCATCCGTCGGCAAGCCGGTTACGCCCACGCACGTGATGTGGCTGGACGGAGACGTTATCCCCGGGGCTTTCTATTCCGAGTGCGTGTGGATATGGCCGGAATGCTCCTCGGAGGAGCCGGCCGCCCAGGCGCATACCCACGATTTTACGGAAGTGGTTACATTTTTCGGGACCAACTTTGAGGACCCGCAGGACCTTGGCGGGGAGGTGGAACTGTGGTTGGATGGTGAAAAGCATGTCATGACGAGGAGTTTCCTGGCCTACATACCGGCGGGTATGTCGCACTGTCCGCTTATCGTCCGGAATGTAAAAAGACCGATATTCCATTTTACGGTAGGGTTGGGAGGAGATTATGTGCGGGAGCATAAAGAATGAAATATTTGATCATTCCTATTGCGTTTTTTCTAAATATAGGATATGATAGTTACTTGTTGTCAATTAGTAGCTAAAGAATTTAATTTAGGGATCAGGACAGGAAAAGTAAAATGAGAAAAAAATTTATGATTGGGAGGGCAGGATAAGGAAGAATAAAAGGCGATAATTTCTAATCAAACCTACCGTAATATATACCTTAGTGCATTAATCGCCTAAGGTTTTTTTATTTCTGGGACAAGGGTAAAGAGTGAAAAGCAGACAAGAAAGATATCAAATAAGAAAGAGTCTAAGGTTAAGCGTGCTGGACGGCAGCGCCTATGCAGCGATGCTGGGGCTGCCGCAAAACTTTATTACGCCGCTGGCCCTGGAGCTGAATGCTACTACTACACAGATAGGTTTGCTATCGAGCATTCCCAACTTCACGATGGCGATTGCCCAGCTGGCAGCGCCCGATCTGTCCATGAGGGCTGGCAGCCGCAAGGGACTAATTTTACCCCTGGTGTTCATGCACGCTCTGATGTTTATACCTATACTGCTGGTGCCGTATTTCTTCCAGGTATCGGCGGTGTGGTGGCTTATGGGATTCGTGACGGTAAGTGTTGTCCTGGGGGCTTTAGGCAACCCCGCCTGGGGCAGCATGATGGCAGACCTGGTGCCGATACGCGTAAGGGGGAGATATTTCGGCTCGCGGGGGAGAATAACGGGCTTTATAACACTCGTGTTTTCCTTTGTTGCCGGTGGAATCCTGCAGCTATTCACCGGCGCTATCTTCACAGGATACGCCGTTCTTTTCGCCGGGGCGACCGTTTTCCGACTGCTATCGTTTTTCTTTTTGTCACGCATGTATGAACCGGTGCAGGCAAAGGGCAAAGAGAAGGGCCCCGGACTATTCGATATGATAAGAAAGATCGGGTCTTCAAACCTGGGGAGATTCATGGTCTATTTTTCGCTAATCGATTTTGGCGCCTGTATCTCGGCGCCTTTCTTTGCTGTTTTCATGCTGCGGGACTTGAGCTTCAGCTATATTACCTACGTCATTATCGGTTCATCCGCCAGTATTTCCAGCCTGCTGTTTCTCCCATTCTGGGGGCGCCGGGCGGATTCTGCCGGAAATCTCAAGATTATCCGCATCGTCTCCATGATTATTCCTATTGTCCCCTTACTGTGGCTGGTCAGTTCTAATGTTTTTTACCTGATTGCTGCTAATGCCGCCAGCGGCTTTGTGTGGTCGGGATTTTTCCTGGCGGGCATCAATTTTGCCTACGACGCTTCCGAGCCGGAAAACAGGACCAAGCAGCTGGCCGTATTCGGCGCAATAGACGGAATAGCCTGCTGTATCGGCGCTTTGATAGGCGGGTATGTCGCGCCGCACCTGCCGGAGCTTTTCGGCTATCAACTGCGCACGCTGTTTGCCATATCCGGTGTGTTGCGGGGTGTAGTGGTATTGCTTTTAATGCGTAAGATAACTGAGGTGCGGCGCGTATCAGCTGTTTCTGACTGGGAACTAATTATGGGACGAACGGGTAATAAGCGCCTGGTAAAGCCGGGGGGCAAATACACGTATCGGAGTAGAAAAACTACAGATAAGAAGGACGGGGATGTCTAAAGCCTGTACGGCTAGTCCTTTTTCACCTTGCGGAACAGGGGTGACGGCCACCAGTTCCAGCGTCCGAACAAAGCCGCCAGCGACGGCACCAGAAGTGCTCGCACCAGGAAGGTATCAATCAATACGCCGATGGCAATCGCCACGCCTATCTGGAGCACCATGGGGAAAGACGAACTTGCCAGGGTCGCGAAAGTACCGGCCAGGATAATGCCGCATGAAGTAATAACATTGCCCGTATTACCTACAGCAATACGCACCGCTTCTTTAATCGATTTATTCTCGGATTCTTCGCGTATACGCGATACAAGAAAGATATTATAGTCTGCCCCAACGGCCGCCAGCATGACGAAGACAAACACTGGCAGCATATTAATCAGGCTTTCGTATTTGAGGATATCCACGAAAATCCAGGTGGTGATGCCGAGCGTGGCGCCGTAGTTAAGCAATACGGTGACGACCATGTAAAGCGAAGCCAGCAGACTACGTAGCAATATCACGATTACGGCCAGGATGCCGATTGATGTAACTATAATAACGATAGTAAGGTCATTATTGCTCGTGGTTACCATGTCGGTATGAAGGGCGGTTTCCCCGCCGACATAGTGGTCTACATCAGTCAGGTCGGAAGCAACGAGGGCGTTGGCCACCGCCTCCCTGACCCCGGACAGGGCGAGCGTTGCCTCGTTTGAGTATGGGTCGGCATCGAGTATCAGGTACATCCGGGCGACCGTCCCGTCGGCGGAAAAATAGACCGCTTTAAGCCAGTCGGTAAAAGGTGTGTTGCCGTTCAGCTGAAATTCTTTGCCCAGGGCTGTCAGAGAATCGCCGAGGTCGTAAATGGAAGTCTGAAGTTGTGAGATAAGACTAAGCAATTCCGTAGGCGACGCGGTCTTAAGCTGGTCGGTTAGCGACGAGACCTGCGAGATAAAAAGCGATGACGAAGTAAAATTAGGGCTTTGAGTAACGCCGGGGTAGTCCAGCGGGAGAGTCTGCAGTTGGTCGGATTGAGACTCAAGTAAGGCTAGGGTATTAAAGTTGAAACCGGGCGCGGTTACCATGTCGCCGAGGCTTTTCACCTGGGCTCCGAGGCTGATAAGCTGCCTGCCGGCCACGGAAGGATAGTCCACTCTTGACAGGTCTTTGGCTTTAGATAAATCCTCTGCTATCCCATCGATACTCTGCAGCGAGTCCGGGGCAAGCAGATTACTGTTTTTCGACTCTAATACCAGGACCAGCGGCGATAAATCGCCCACCGGGAAATGGTCTCTGATTATATTCAGTCCCTGTGTAGATTCTTCACCGGAAGATAACTGGGTCAATACATTGGCGGAAAGCTTGAGTCCTGGTATGGCGAAATAAGGGATAATCAGTACAATAATAATTGGCACGGCCGTCAACAGCGGGTGGCGGGATATCCACTCCCCGGTCTTCGCCCAGCCGAGCCTTCTCTTCTTTTCAGGTTTCCCATCGGCTTTCGGTTTGTTTTTAGTCGGCCAGAAGAGGAAGCGTCCAAAGATGGACATCAGTGCCGGCACTAGGGTAAGCCCGGCGGCCAGCGTAATGGTGATGCCTATGGCGAGCACATAACCGCTGGTCTTGGTCATCCCGAAGCTCGAAACGCTCAAACAGAGGAATGCAATAATAACGGTAACGGCGCTGGCGACAATGACCGGGCCGATCTGTTTCATTGTAAAGTCGATTCCCCGGTGGTTTTCCGCATGAGACGTTTCTTCCCGGAAACGGGAGATAATAAAAAGACAGTAATCGGTGCCGACGCCGAAAATAGTGACCACCATATAGGCGTCTATGACTGTGGAGACGGCAAGCCCGGCCTGGGCTACGAAGCCGATAATGCCGCGCGAGACCAGGAAGCTGACGCCGATAGCTACCAGAGGCACCAGGGCGGCAATAGGGGAGCGATAGACAATAAGGAGCAGGATGATCACCAGGATAATCGTTACCAGGGTTGTGTTGTCGATGGTGCGCTGGACAGAGGCAAAAAGGTCGTTAATGAAGCCCACGCTTCCGGTGAAATAGAAAGATGTTTCCGGATAAAGCTGGAATTGCTGGCGGATTGTCTTGATTGACTGCTTTACGTTATCATCCAGCGCCGCGGTGGAAAACTCGACGGACATCATCATGGTGGTGTCGTCGGCGCTGACGAGAGAAGAACGCAGGGCTTCGCTATCGAATACCGAGGTCACGCGGCTGACCGACGGCGGGCCATTATCGGAGATGAGCCAGCTGCGCAGCTGCTTTGCTTCATTCATGTTCTGCTCGGTAAGGCCCTGTTCGTTATAGATGACGATTAATCCGCTGCTGGTGGCCTGTGAGCCGGAGCCGAACTTTTCATTCAGGAGGTTGCGCGCGTAGACGGACTCGGTCTTTTCGGGGAGAAACTGGCTCTGGTCGTTTACGCCCACCTCCGATAGTGGAGGCGCCTGGAAAACCATAAAGGCGGTGAGGACAAGCCAGACCGCCAGGATATAATACCGGTATTTATTGGCAAAACGGCCGAATGCGGAGAACATGCTTACCTATAATTATATTGCGCCATCAGGGCAGTTGTCTATACCTTACGTGGCTAGGCGATGTCTCATTCCCATCACAAGATGGAAATATCAGAGATTTACTTTTTAGCGGCGGCGGGTTTCTTTGTCTTTGGTGACGGTTTTGGTTCGGGTTTAGTTTCAACGCCGGCCAGTTCCAGGGTGCGGCTGGCTATTTCCGTGGCCTGGTTAACGATACTGGTCCATTTATCGCCGGCTTCGCTTTCCGCCTTTGCCACGATTTCCTTGCCTCGGCGCTCCGCGTCACTAATGATTTCCTTAGCTTTAGCCCGGGTTACTGATATGAGCTTTACAGACTCCGCTTCCGTTTCGGCTTTAGCTTTGTTTACCGCCTCGGCGACAGTATTTTCCGCATTGCCCAGGACCGTAGCGGCGGTTTTCCTTGCGTCAGCAAGAAGTTTGGCGGCTTCCGTTTCCGCTTGAGCGGTTATCTTTTCTTTGTCGACGAGTTTGCGGGCGTTCTGTTCCGCTTCACCTATGATCGTCTCGGCTTTGTTTTTAGCGTCGGTGATGAGTTTAGCAGAATCGTTATCGGCCTTGACTTTCGCTTTGGCAATGATTTCTTTGACGGTGTTTTCAGCCTCGGCTTTTAGTTTGAGCGATAGCGTTTCGGCATCCCTTTCCGCCTTATCGACGATTTTGGCGGCTTTGCCGCGAGTATCGGCGAGCATTTTAGATATGTCTTCTTCGGCGTCGGCTTTGGCGCGGGCAGATATATCAGCGGCGGCGCGTTTCGCTTCAACAGAGAATTGCTCCGCTTTTTTACGGGCTTCGGCGATAATGCTGGAAGACTCACCTTCCGCCTGTTTTTTCGCTTTAGCTGAAATTTCAGCGGCGGTTTGCTTTGCCTCGTGGACAATCTGCTCTGCTTTCTTTTGCGCATCCGATGTTATTCCAGAAATAGCCGCAGCGGCTTCAGAGTTCATTTCCCTGGAGATATCCGCAGCCTTCTTGCGGGCCTCGGAGATGAGTCTGGTCGATTCCACTTCAGAATCTTTAACCAGCTGCGTTTTGGCGTCGATACTTTTCATGGTCTCTTCGGCATCGGCGGTTATCTGGGCGGCTTTTTGTTTGGCGTCGGCCACTATTTTAGCGGCTTTAACATCAGCGTCATGCTTGGCTTTTTCGATTAATTCCGTGGCAGAGTTTTCTGCTTCGCTGGTAATTTGTGTGGCCTCTGCCGTAGCCTCGGCGATGAGCCTGGCCGACTCCGCTTCGGCGTTTTTAATTATGTTTTCCCTTGCGGTCAGCTGGCGGTTGGCAGCCTGGGCTTCACGGACGATTTCCTGTGCCTTCTGGCGTGCTTCTGCATTAAGTTTATCCGCCTCTGCCTGTGCTTTAATAACAATGCTTTCCTGGGCCATTAGTTCCCGGGCGGTCAGTTCCGCTATACTGATAATCTGGTCAGATTTTTGGCGGGCGTCTGAAATAATTGCAGTCGACTTTGCTTCGGCTTCGGTTTTTATTTTATCGAGTATCTGGGCAGACTGGCGTTCGGCGTTGTGTATTATCTGCTCCGCTTTTTCCGTAGCCTCGGCGAGGAGCCGTGCGGATTTCGCCTCCGCGTCATTCTGTCCCTTGCTGGCAATATCTCTGGCGACCTGTTCCGCACGTGCAATTATTTGCGAAGCCTTTTGCCGGGCATCATTGAAAACCATGGTTGAAGAGACGGCGCGCTCTTCATTTTTCACCGTTGCCGTTGTTTCGGTATTTCGTTGTAACAGTCGGTCGACCACCGGAAATTGCGGTCGTGGTGCGCCTGATTTTTTTACTTCCCTTTGTTCGGATTTTTCAAAAGGTTGGTTTATTGTCAAGGGCTGGTGGCACCAACGGCACATGGTGCCGAAGGCTTCCTGTCCGCAGTTAGGGCACTTGGGACGCGTTCTCATATTTTTACCTCATATAAAAAAACAATGATAATGCCCTGGGGCAATTCATCGTTATTTGCCTGTAAAACAGACATAAAAATACCTGATTAGCCTGATTATAGCATATTCCGGCAGGCAAAATAAGAGTCCCGCTCGCGGAATAAACGCAAACTTGGGTGCTTAGATTATTATTTTCATCAAAACGCTAAACCGTTGTGTTTTTCGGCTTCCGCTGGTAGTCGGGTTAAAGGTCCAGGACGATGTCGACGAAGAGAATTGGTTTCTTGACACGCGTAGTTTTTCCCTGGCATTGGACTAATCTCCCTTCAATAGTCTCCTTTGATGCCGAGTCGATTTCAGTAAAACATGGCGAGTTCTTACAGGTAAAAAATCATACCTTGTGCGGTATTTAGGGGCAAGGCACGGGCGCCCATCGGCTGGTAGTTATAAAAATCAAGTATAAATGGAGCGTCATGGACGGTATTTAAGAACGATAAATAATACCCATAAAGACATACGGTTATCACAGGAATTAGTTGATAGCCAGAACCCAGATAACATTGGTGTTTCCCCTAATGAAAATTCAGGGGAATCTTACTATCGACTTACTGGGCGAGCAAGTAATATCAAAGGTATAAACCTTTACTGCGCCGCATCAAATCTATGGTAAGGATGTTAGAAAGTTGACCTCCGACACTAACCGACTTAACGAGGCACATATCGTGTCCTCGCTTTATCACAGAATTTCAACTCACATTAATATAAGCGAAAATCTTAAGAAAAGGAGGGAAAATATGAAAGGCTTTGCGAAAAAGGGCAACAGGGGTGAAAAGGGTTTTACCCTGGTCGAGCTACTCGTCGTGTTTACACTGATGGGCATCCTGGCCGCGATCATGATTCCTAACGTATCGGGCTTAATTAACTTCGCCCAGACAGAAGCACCTGATGCGGAACTGTCCATCATACAGACCGCTATGGACACGATGATGGCTAAAGACAACCTCATCGGCGTCACTGCCGTAACCGCTGGCGAGGCTACTTCCAACATGTCCAATTTCCCGACCGGCGCTCCGCTCTATCCCGATTACGTGCGGTTCGAGATTTCCTCGGGCAACTACACCTGCGACGCCAGTGGCGAAGTAGCTCGAACAATTTACACCTTCGACTAGAAGTACGCAGGCATATAAGTTAGTAATTAGTAACTTGTAAGCAAGAACAGCTAAAAAAACCGGGTATTAGTGAGTGTTTTATGCCGATGAACACGACAACTACACAAAGCGGTGTAAACTATGGCGAAAAGCTGGAGACAACGGCTGCGCTAAAGACTAAGACCGGTGAGGAGACCCAGAAGGCAGCCTCTTTGGATAGCGATTCGAAAGAACTGCTATTAAGAGCGCAACAAAACGCTCTGGAAGCTAAAGAGGCTGCCCTGGGCGCCATCAACCGGTTTTACGAGGAGAGCAAAGCATCGGAAACAAAAGCCGGAAAGATGCTTAACGAGTTGGAGGGCGCACTTCAGCTTGCTCTAAATGCTAGTAAGAATTCCAGCCAGGCATCCAACTACCCTGCCAATATGCCGCATGATAAAAAGGATTTGAAGGCATCCAGGAAAATCCTGAATGCTAAAAATCCATTTGGTATTATTTCGGATCTGAAAAACTCTCTTTTAGGTACAAAATCCACCGATGTAGATGTAAAAGAGGAATTTTATCGTCTGGTAATGCGGAAAAGTCCACAGCTGCGCCAGCTTATCGATGATTTAACCGACGATAAAGCCAGAATCAAGATAGACAAAATTATAACTGAAGCTAAATCAGAGATAGCAGCGGCCCTGGCGGCGGTCAGTAAAACCCAGCAAGAGATTAATGCAACCAGGGTGGAAGCCCAAAAGGCATACATTTACGCTGAAAATACCCGGAAAGCCGCCGAATTACTCGTCAGCCGGGTAAAACAGGTCACTCTTTCCGAGGCTGCCGATGAAATTGTAGACGCTGAAGAGGAAATTAAAGCGGCTAAAGAGGCTGCTAACGCTGCTATTCAACGGGCTGAAGAAGAAATCAGAAAGAACTGCGAGGAAGCAGCTACTCTGGATAGAAACGCGCAGGTAACGGTTACTCTAGCCAACGAGAAAATCAGAAAATATGCCGAGGAATTAAAGGCATATAAACTGCAGGCGAATATCGCGGTGAAAAAAGCCCAGGATGAAGCACAACAGGCTAGAGCAGAGGCAGAAACAGCCCGTCGCGAAGCTCAAGAAGTTATTAATAGAGTCGCTTCAGATAGACAGCAAGCTGAAGCAGACAAAGAAACCGCCCGACAAATGATGCAAGAAGCTAAGGTGATAGCGGAAACACGGCAATATGATGAGTTTATTGAAGAAGTGAAAAGGATGAGAGAAGAAGTTGATGTTGTCAATCAGAGAGCCCAGGAAGTCATCGCTAAAGCTCAGAGAGAGAGTCGCGAAGTAAAAGAAGAGCTGGATATGATGAAGAGAGTCAGCAATAAAGTTGTAAATACGGCACGCCATGAAACCGATGAAGCCCATGAAGAGGCTGAAAGAGCTAAACAGGCGATGTTTAATATAGCTAACCAGTCGCAGGAAGAACACCGCAAGATACGGCAAGAAGCTGAAGTCAGTGTAGTGAGAGCCCGCGAAGCCATGACGCAGGCTAAGAAAGACATTGTTAATCTAACCCGGGATGAAATCATCCGGTCTAAGCAAGAACTAGAAGCACTTGGTAAAGCATCAAAATCAGTAAATAAACCCATCTCCCAGAAGCTGGATACCGAGAATGTGGCAAACGTATTACATGAAATGCGTAGTCCTTTACATTCCATTTGTGGATTCGCCAAATTACTGAAAGAAGACGATGTCCCCGATGAAAACACGCGGAAAGAATTCCTCTCCATCATGGAGCAGCAGAGCGAGAGCCTGAAAAAATTAGTCGATGACCTGTCAGGCATATTGAATAACAAGAGCGAAGCACTAGCTATCAAAAGCGAACCGATTTCTTCATATACTATGATTACCAAGGCTATTGACAGTGTGCAGACAATTGCGCAGCAAAAAAAAAATCTGATTAGTCATAATCTGGTACCGGACCTGCCGGAGATAAATGCCGATGCTTTCCGCATCAAGCAGGTCATCACAAACCTGTTGACTAACGCCATTAAATTCAGTCCTGAAAATCGCCCTATCTTTGTCAAAGCCGGGATGCGGGGCAATGAATTGCTGGTGCAGGTAATTGATTACGGCATCGGCATCCCAAAGGGCGAGCTCTCCGCCATCTTTAACAAGAACTATCGGGCGGAGAACCACGGGGATATAGACGGGAAGGGTCTGGGCTTGTACATTTGCCGCCAGATAATTAAAGCGCACGGCGGTAATATCTGGGCAGAAAGCGTAGAAGGAGAAGGTAGCACCTTCTGTTTCTCTTTACCGATAGATTCAGCAAGACAAAGGGAAAATAAACAAGTAGAGCAGAGCTATGCCGGGTAAAGTACTGATAATTGAAGACGACCCCACCTCTTTGCGGCTGATAGAGTACGCTCTCAAGCAGCGCGGCTACCAGGTCCTGGCAACTGTAAACGGGCTGGAAGGGATTATCACCGCCCAGAAAGAAGAGCCGGACCTGGTTATCCTGGATATCATGCTGCCCGGTATTGACGGTTTTGAGGTATGCCGGAGACTGCACTCGGGTTCGCAGACGGCCAGGATACCGATCCTCATTATATCCGCCAAGACTCAAAAAGACGACATCAATGCCGGGTTCAAGGCCGGCGCTAATGACTACCTGCTTAAACCGGCCTCCCCGACCGAGATTATCAGCCGCGTGGAGAGCCTGCTTTCCAAGAAAATTACCGGTCAGGCAAGAATGGTCTCTTTTATCAACACCAGCGATATAGCCGGCCTGTCTATGATCATGGTTAATGTAGCGGCGGCGCTGGTAGAGCAGGAAAAGCAGGTTACGCTGATCGATGCGTCGAACAGCAGCAAAGGCCGCAGCGGCAAGGATAAAGTATCTTCAAAACAGCAGGGCCGGGTAATCCTGGAGGTAGAGACACCGGATAACGGCTCTCAAGAGCCGGGTCTGGAAACGCTGCCTTCTGGATTAAGAGTCCTGCATGTCGATGATGCGCTCGACGGTCAAGACGGAGTGTCAGAAAGCAGCCTAGACCTTATACAGAAAATCGGCAAAGCCAACGATTATTTACTGGTCGACCTGCCTCTCAAACCCAACTATTTTACCAGTTCGATAATTAAAGCCAGCGACCTTCTGGTGATTTTAAGCGATTACCACATCGATAATCTCCTGGCGGCGAAAAACACAGTCACTCTGTTAAAATTCCTCGGTGTTTCTCCGGAAAAAATGGGCGTAGTGCTGGTGGACCCGGAAGGCAAGACACCGAACCTGACGGCCAACAATATGAAACCATATATCGAGGCTAACCTGGGGATTACACTGGTGGAGGTCGTTTCTTTCGATGCCAGGATGTACCAGCTGATTTACCTGGACAGCCAACCCGTTATACAGTCGAACCCGAACCAGAAGCTGGCCCAGGACCTGAAGCATATAGCCCGGTATGTTGCTACTTATAACTATTCCGGGCCGGAACCAAAGCAATCGAAGAAGGTTAATCCTCTGACGGAGGTAAGAATTGACGCTGACAAATAACAGGCCTAAAGGCACGCTGGGGGAATCGCTGCTCCAGATGCAGGTTATTACTGCGGAACAGCTGCAGCAAGCCCAGGAAAAGCAAAACGAGCAGGGGGGCAAACTAAGTGAAATCCTGCTCAACCTGGGATTCGTTACAGTTGAAGAGTTGGCGTCCTTCCTCAGCATCATGTGGAATGTGCCACTAATCGACCTGAAGACACATGTGGTGCAGCCGGAAGCCCTGGCGCTGATACCGGAGGAACTGGCCAGAAAGCACCTTTTTATTCCGCTGCAAATCATCGGCGATTCGCTGATGGTGATAATGGCGGACCCCGACGACTATATAGCCATGGGGGATATTTTTGCTAAAACCAATATGAAAGTGCAGGTGGCATTTGCCAGCGGTGCGGATATCCGGCGCGCCATTGATATTTATTACAGGGCTACCGACGAAATACAGGAGAAGGTTAACGAGTTCCTGCCTACGGATACCGGTAACCGGGAAGCCGAACTTGATTTTAGTGTAGAAACACCCATAACGGAAAGTCTCGACCTGCTTATCGAGCAGGCCGTAAGAGACCGGGCTTCTGATATACACCTCGAGCCGCAGGATAACCGCCTGCGCATACGCTACCGTATCGACGGGGTATTATATGATATGAATTCCGTGCCGATTAACGTGCACGCAGAATTGGCTTCCAGGATTAAAATCCTGGCGGAAATGGATGTCACCCGCTCCAAACAGGCGCAGGACGGGCAGTTTTCCATAAAAATCGGCGAAAAGAGCATCGATATCCGCGTCGCGAGCACGGATACCATCAACGGCGAGCGTATCACGCTGCGCCTGCTGGACAAATCGGTGGCGCTTTTTACGCTGCCGGAACTCGGCTTTTTACCGGATACCCTGAAGAAATACCGTTCGCTTTTACATTATCCCTTCGGCATGATTTTAGTAGGAGGGCCTACCGGTTCCGGTAAAACAACCACGCTTTACACATCAATTAATGAAATCGACCGCAAGCGATATAATATCATGACTATCGAAGACCCGGTGGAGTACCAGTTCGAGAACATCAGCCAGAGCCAGCTGGACCCCAAAGCAGGGATATCTTTCGCCAGCGGTTTGCGGGCGATGCTGCGGCAGGACCCTGATGTCATCCTCGTAGGAGAGATTCGTGATAAAGAGACAGCCATCACCGCGGTGCAGGCGGCGCTGACCGGGCACCTGGTTTTTTCTTCCATCCACGCAAACGATGCCGTCAGCATGATCACGCGTCTTATCGACCTCGGGGTGGAACCGGGACTGATAGCCTCAACGCTTATAGCTTTGCTAGCCCAGCGTATGGTGCGCCGTATCTGTACCAATTGCCGCATTATTGCCACGCCTACCGTGGTGCAGAAAGAAATATACCTGAAAGAGATGGGGCAGGAATTATCATCAGTTTATAAAGGCACCGGCTGTCATCTCTGCGGCAATACCGGCTACATGGGCAGAATAGGCATCTTTGAGATGTTCATCATGAGCGAGGAAATGCAGAAGATGCTGATTAATGGCGTAGGCATCGGCGAGTTGAAGGATGAGGCGGTGCGGGAGGGGATTTACACCATGAAGCATGACGGTTTATTGAAAGTAAAGGAAGGCATCACTACTTTCGAAGAAGTGATGAACAGCGTCTTTACGATTGGCTAAGATGAAGTTTGGCTTTACAGGGGATAAGGAATGTACCAGTACAAAGCATACACTCTCGAAAAAGAGATTGTTCAGGGCACCATAGATGCTCCCAACGAGGGCATAGCTGAGGAACGACTTAGTGGGGCCGGATATAACCAGATACTAACGTTAAAGAAGACCCCCCAGGCGTTTAGCATCAGGAGACTGCTTCCTCGGTCTACCTATGTCAAGAAAACGGACTTCTCAGATTTTTTACAGCAGCTGGCAACGCTTTTAGATTCTCAAATGCCTTTTGTACAGGCTCTATGGGTACTGGCGGGGCAAACGCACAATACGGCTTTAAGAGATGTTATTACTAAGCTTGGCAAGGACGTATCCAGCGGCATTCCGTTTTCCCTGACGCTGGGGCAATTCCCCAAGCTCATAACGAGTCACTACTGCCAGGTTATTAGAGTCAGTGAAAAAGCAGGCGACCTGACGCGTGGTTTAAGGATGGTGGCCGGTTATGTAGAAAGAGAAGCCAGCTTAAGCAGTCATGTAAAGCGCATGCTGTCGTATCCCGCGTTTCTGGGTTTAGCGTCACTGGTCGTCATCATCATTGTAGCTACAATAGCGGTGCCGGCATTATCGAGGCTATTCAATTCGCTCGGCACTGATTTGCCGCTGGTAACCAGAATACTGATTGCTTCTGCAGGATTTATTACGACATATAAGTTCCACATCGGAGTGGGAATATTTGTTGTTATTGGTATCGGTTTTCTGATAAAAAGGTCTCCCGGCGTGAAGAAATATTTAGATATCATCGCCTTAAGGCTGCCCATTATAGGGAGCATTGTTATTATGCGTAATATCTGCCGGTTCTGCCGCAGCAGCGCTATGCTGATAGAGGCTGGTCTTACCCTGCCTCAGGCGTTGAGCGCCATCATAGGGACTATTGATAACGGCATTATTAAAAATATTTTAAGAGAAATCCGTCAGGAGATTGTCAAAGGCAAGGGATTATCGCAGCCTATGCAGAAGGCGAGCATTTTCCCCAGGCTGCTGGTTGATGTGGTAGCCATCGGTGAGAAAAGCGGTACTTTACAATCGTCTTTTTCCAGGTTGGCAGACTATTATGAGAAGAGAATGGACCAGAGAGTGCAGAAGCTGCTTTCGATGATCGAGCCGGCTTCTATTATTATCGTTGGTTTAGTCATAAGCTTTATCGGTATAGCTATTATCACGCCATTATATTCAGTATATCAAAATTTTGGATAAAGACTGGCGCAGGTGATGAATTAATTGTATACAGGAATATGGAAAAAACGGAAGGCCGGAGAAAGTGGTATGAGCCTCCTTGAGGTACTGGTTTGCATAGCGATACTGGGAGGCGTTTTGATTACCATGGTATTTGGCATGTCCGGCGGAGCGCTTACGGTGAGGGAAAACGATCAGGAAGCTGCCGTACAGAATCTTGCCAGGAATCAAATGGAATATATCAAGAACCTGGCTTATGTTCCCGGTGCCACAACCTATCCCGCCATAAGCACACCTCCCGAATACAGCATTACAGTAGTAGTGACTACAGTGCCGGATACCAATACAGATATTCAGAAGGTGACTGCTAACATTACCCGTAGCGGCGTACCCCTGATGACTATATCGGATTACAAGGTGAATCGATGAAAGGAGAAAGGGGATACACATTAACAGAAGCGCTGGTAGCCATCGTCATTATCGGAATTATAGTATCGATTCTGGGCATGGTGGTGCAGCAGATGGTCACTGTGCCCCAGTGGGGCATTGACCAGTTGGATGCAATTCATCCCATTCAGAATGCGGCCCACTGGCTGACGCTTGATGGGCAGACGGCTGAATCAGCCACCGGGGGTAGCAGTCTGACACTCACTTTACCCAGCGAAGCTACAATCATTTATGCACTTTCAGGTACTGATTTATATCGTTCTTACGGCGGCGCAAACCGCACGATAGCCCGTAATGTTGTTAGTGCCAATTTTACAATTCAAAGCAAGGTTATTTACATGACATTAGTAACCACCCCGGATAGCCGGTGGGATATCAGTGAAAACTATACCTACAGGGCGTATATGCGGCCCACGGGATAATGAAGAATGAAGATAAAATGTGAAAAAGGTCTGGCTCTGCCGCTGGTGATGATTGCCGTCATGCTGGGCGCGCTGCTGATACCGGCCTTCGCTGGCTACGCTGACAGTAGTATTATCGGCTCGAGAACATACGGGGCCTCGTTACGCTCGCAATATGCGGCCGACTCCGGAGTGGAGCACGCCATCTGGAGGCTGACCGATAGTAACTTGATATCACTTTTACCTAATGCAGGCAGCATGGTCAGCTACTTACTGCCGGAAGCCATAAACGGTCTTTCTACAAACATCACTGTCTGCAACGCCTGGGAGACTATCGCCAAAGATGATTTTAACAGCGGTGGCTGGACGGGGGGCACCGGCTGGCTCGATAGCTGGACTCATTCAGGATACAGCGCCGTTGTTTCCAGCGGCACTCCTTATGAAGGCACTTATCACTTGAGGTTGACAGATGGTAGCAGTTACGTAAGACGCTCCGTAGACCTTTCACACCAGGTAGATATTCACCTTCGTTTCTGGGCTAAGGTCAATTCATTCGAACCCGGAGATGAGGCAACGTGTCAGGTCAGCAGCGATGGTATCAATTGGAACACTGTTTATACCTTTACCCAGGTACTGGATGACAATGTTTATCGCTATTACGATTTAGACTTATCTTCTTATAAGATGACTAGCCAGTTCTGGATTTCTTTTAGTGCCGATATGAACAGCACCGGCGATTATTTTTATGTTGACAAGCTGGATGTAGTTTGGCTGGTTGCCAACCCCGTTACCTTTGCCACGGAAAACTTTGAAAGCGGTGGCTGGACGGGAGGCACCGGCTGGCTTCAGGCTTGGACCCATACCGGAAACTCGGCTGTCATTAACTACAGTTCTCCCTATGAAGGCTCGTACCACTTGCAATTGCTGGGCAGTAACGGTGACGTACGAAGGCCGGTCGACCTTACCCAGGCCGGTATCGTCTATCTAAGGCTCTGGGCTAAGGTTAATGGTTTTGAAAGCAAGGATAGCGCCATCTGCCAGGTTAGCCCCAATGGCTCAACCTGGACGACGGTTTATACCTGGACTAGCAATCACGATGATAACAACTATCATTATTACGCCATCAGCTTATCTCCGTATCAAATGACCAGTCAATTCTGGATTCGCTTTACCAGCCAATGTAACAATACCAACGATTTTTTCTATGTCGATTATATTACGCTTGTCAGCCTGGATGCCTATGGTATCACGGCTAAAGCCGGCGACGTCGTGATTAAAGCCAAAGTCTTTATTGATGAAGGCGTTGTTACTATTGCGTCATGGTATTACACCTAGTTGCTTGTGTGTGAGTGTTGAGAATGATACAGATGAAAAAAGAAAAATCAAACAATAATAAGAAGAACCGGATACCTGTAAAATTGCTGGCGGTTATAGCGTTGATTGCAATAATTGTCGCTAATTTCATCGTGTGGAAAAACTACTTTGGAGAGAATTCTGGAATCGACGCTTTAAAAAGTGAAGTAATAGCGGTCGGTCAACAAATATTGAAGGCGGAGCAGCCGCCGTCCGGCCTGGAAACTAAATTGCAGCAAGCCACAGATAATTTAACAGCAGCCCTGCAGGGCTTCCCGGTGAACGTTGACAGGAATGATGTGGTGGATTTTATTCTTAATACCGCAGAGGCGTGCGATGTTCAGGTATTGCCGTTGGTATCGGAGGGAATCGGGGTAAGTTATGCCGGGCAG
>Ga0154649_1112_pt1 | contig 22897 bp, 23 predicted proteins | sample Rifle2008BG13ft_FD_116078 | JGI IMG/M metagenome (GOLD analysis project Ga0154649, IMG submission 116078) | Chloroflexi bacterium RBG_13_51_18
GATGAGCTGGGTATCCATTATATTGAAGGCGGCTGGCCCGGCTCTAATCCTAAGGACGCGGAATTCTTCGAACGGGCGGGCAAGCTAAAACTGAAACATGCCAAAGTAGCCGTTTTCGGCAGTACGCGGCGGCGCGGCATTAAAGCGGCGGATGATAATTACCTCACCATGCTGGTTAAAGGCGGCGCTAAAATCGCCACCATCGTCGCTAAAAGCTCCGATTTGCAGGTTATCAACGTCTTGAAGACCACGCTCGAGGAAAATCTAAATATGATTTCGGACTCCGTTCGCTACCTGAAGTCGAAAGGCATGCAGGTATTTCTTGATGCCGAGCACTATTTCGATGGGTTCAAGCATAATCAGGAATACTCTCTTAAGACTTTAAAGGTAGCCGCCACAGCCGGGGCTGATTGCCTGGTGCTCTGTGATACCAACGGCGGCGCTCTGCCTGATGAAATAACCAGAGCGGTTAAAGCGGCGGCTAAAGTTACTAAAGTTCCGCTGGGCATTCACTGCCATAACGACGGCGGGCTGGCGGTGGCTAATTCGCTGGCGGCAGTCAAAGCCGGGGCGGTCCAGGTGCAGGGGACCATCAACGGCTATGGGGAGCGTACCGGCAATACTGACCTGTGTGCCGTTATACCTGCGTTAAAACTGAAAATGGGTATCGATTGTGTTTCCGACGCGCAGTTAGCCTCACTATCGGAAGTATCTCATTATGTCAGCGAGGTAGCCAACGTAGCCCCCGACCCCTTTGCCCCTTATATCGGCGCTAGCGCTTTCAGCCACAAAGCCGGCTATCATATGGACGGCATGACCAAGTGGCCGGAAGCCTACCAGCATATCGACCCGGCTAAAGTGGGCAACAAACAGCGGACGGTTGTTTCCGACCAGTCCGGCAAACGCAATATCGTCGCTAAGGCTAAAGAGCTGGGCATCGACCTTTCCAATGCTGAAAAGGAAGTCAAGAACCTCCTCGAGCGCGTCAAACAGCTGGAAAGCCAGGGGTTTCAGTACGATAATGCCGAGGCTTCTTTTGAGTTGCTGCTGTACAAGGCCAGACCCGACTATAAACCGCTATTCGAGTTGGTGGACTTTATGGTGGTGGTGGAAAGCCGGCGGCGTACCTCCACGCGGAAAGCTTCGGAACAAATGCTTTCCGAGGCCATGGTTAAGGTAAAGGTGGGTGGGGAGATAATCCATGAGGCGGCGGAAGGTGACGGCCCGGTCAATGCTCTGGACCTCGCGTTGCGTAAGGCTCTCCTGAAGTTCTATCCCAGCCTCAAAAAGGTAAAGCTGGTGGACTATAAAGTGCGTATCCTTGAAGAAAGCACCGGTACGGAAAGCCAGGTGCGCGTGCTGATAGAGTCCTCCGACGGCGTTAACGAGTGGCATACGGTGGGCGGTTCTACCAACATCATCGAGGCCAGCTGGCTGGCCTTGGCCGACGGTCTGGAGTGGTGGCTGGTGAAGCAAAAAACCTAGTATTTATTTAAAGATCTAGAAAATGCTAAAGAGGAGCAGGCTTGAGTATGCTCCTCTGCTTTTTCATACAGAAAAGCAGCTTGAATATCTTCATCATGTTTCTCTATTGTTGTATAATATCTATTGAAGCTGTAATTCGTGTTAGCAGCCCGGAGGTCTTTTATGGGTGTCATTAAAACCGCGGCCGAGATAGCTAAAGAAAAACTGGAGAAAATCGGCGAACCTACGGAAGAGGAGCGCTTAAAGTGGAAATACGGGCCGGAGGGTGAAAAGCTGGCCGCCGTCTATCTGAAACAGGATGTCAACCTCGCCGCTGAATTGAAAAAATACGATGAAAAAGCCAGGCAGGTTATCATCGCCGGCGTCAATGGTATCCTTTTACGCAACATAAATCTGCCCCACAACGAGGCCACCCGGAGAATTAATAAAAAGGCTATGGACGGCTTGAAAATCCTGAAAAACGATAAAGTTGCCGTGGAGAACGTGTTCAGTCGGATACGTCATGTCCTCGACCACTACGTACAGGAAGGCGCTAAACAAAAAAAACAGGCCTACGAATCGCTAAAAACCGAGTTCGAGGCTAAACTCCAGCAGGCTATCAGGCAGCAAACAGGTGTTGATGCCAGGATGAAGATAGATGTGGAAAAACAGCCTCAGTTCCAGGAAGAATGGCAGAGAATGCAGGCGCAGATGGAAGGGCAGTACGTGAACCTCCTCGACGAGTATAAAAAAGAGCTGGCGGCTATCAACTAGAAAAAAATGGACACTGAAAGCGAAAGAATCGAATATGCCGCCCGTCATACGGAGATAATCAGGTATCCCCGGCAGCACCTGGCTACCTTTGGGGTGACCAATATCTATTACTACCTGCTCACGGAACCGACCTACTCTGAAATATCCAATGATACCAATGAAACGGTCATCCGGGAGGGCAGGGTAATCGCCGAAAGGCCGAAAATCGTGACTCCTTACTATCTCACCAATTTAGAAGGCTTTAGCTATGACGCCCGGCAGTATTTTGAGAAGATGCTCATGATGCATGGCCCCAATGCTCCGGGTCTATTTTACACTTATAAAAATGAACCTAAAGGGCTTAATATCGTATCGGATAAATGGCCGGCGGTAGTAGAAAAGCTAAACACTGAAATCGATAAAAAAGATGACCCGCTGGCTACTATCATCAAGGGGCAGGATGACCTCTGGGATGTATCGCTGCTCAAGTTCATTTATGAAATCACCAGCCGGTCTGTACACAACAACATGGCGCAAATGGGGTCGCGGGGGATGTTGGGGATGAGCCATGGCGGTATACCCGTGGGGGTGAGGCAAAGCATTGAGGAGATGTTCCAGCAAGCCTGGCGCGGTGAGATAAAGACACATGAATTGGAGCAGGAATTAAATCTCTGGGGCGTCTTCGAGGAATATCAGGACAGGTTCTTCGCACTGGTAAAGGGTAAATAAGCAGTGTTCAGACAGGAAAGGACTCGATAGTGGAAATCTCAATTATCAAAGCGCGCGACCTTTCCGAGGCGTGGTTCCTCTGTCTTTGTAAGACCCTTGATGAAGGCTACGAATATAAAATCGACCGGGGGAGCTACGCCGGGCAGCAGCGCAAGGAACTTGACCTTGCCGTCGTGCAGGTGGTCTATCCGGGCACGAAACCGCTCGTACCGGATGTGCCGCAGGGCGTGCCTCCACCGAGTACCATGGAATACGTGGAAAGCTATTTGCCCTACCTGATGACCTCGCACAAGAAGGAAGGGGAGCAGTATACCTATGGGCAGTACCTTGAGAAACAGATAGCCAAGGTAATTAAGATGTATGAGAAGGACGGGCACAATACGAACCAGGCATACATGGCGGTAGGGGATGAAAAGTCAATCGATTTGCCGGACCCGCCGTGCCTGCGGATGATAGACACTAGGATACGAGAAGGCAAGCTAAACTTCGTGGTGTATTTCCGGTCGTGGGACCTCTGGGCGGGTTTTCCCTCCAACATGGCGGCGATACAGCTTCTCAAGGAATATATGGCCAGCGAGATAGGGGTAGATGATGGCGAACTGGTGGCCATGAGTAAAGGCCTGCACCTTTACGAATATGCCTGGGAGCTTGCCAGGACGGTGGTAAGAAAAGGGCAGATGTAAATGCCGATGCAATAAGGGGATTATAATGGAATATATTGAAGCTGTCGCGGATATGATTGTAGAGTCGAAGAAAGTCGTGGTTTTTACCGGGGCGGGTTTCAGCACCGAGTCTGATATCCCGGATTTTAGAGGCCCGCAGGGAATCTGGAGCAAGTTCGACCCCGATGAACTTAATTTGCCCAACTTCCTGCGCAGCGAGGAAATAAGGGAAAAATACTGGCAGGTCCACCGCATGTTCTGGGAAGCGGTAAAAGACGCCCGTCCTAATAGTGGACACTACGCTGTTACCGAGCTTCACAACATGGATAAGCTGGATTGTGTCATTACTCAAAATACCGACGGATTGCACCAGAAGTCCGGCACGCCGGATGAGAAAATGCTGGAACTTCACGGCACGATGCATTGGGTGGACTGCCTGGAATGCGGCCAGCGGTACCCCCGGGACTATGCCCACGAGAAGATGTTGGCCGGCGAAAAAGTGCCCCGCTGCGGCAGTTGTAAAGGTATCTTAAAGCCGGCTACCGTCGCTTACGGCCAGTCAATGCCGGAGCGGGAAACAAGGGAGGCTGGAGAGAGATCTGCAGGCTGTGACCTTTTCCTGGCAGCGGGGTCGTCGCTGGTGGTTTATCCCGCCGCGCAGATGCCCTTGCTGGCAAAAAGGGGCGGCGCTAGGCTGGTGATATTGAATCTTACGGAAACGCCCCACGACCATCATGCTGATATGGTCATCAATGAAAAGACCGGCGAAACCATGTCCAGGATTGTGGCCAAAGCTAAACAAAAAATAAACTCCTAAATGCTATATCTCCTGCTTCTTTTTCAAATCCTCTTTTTCCGGTATTAATTGTTACGGAATGTTTAGAATTTTCATCAGGATATTTATTAAGGCGTTATTGGTTTATTGCCAGAATAGCAGTGATAATCAATACCAAAACGGATTCAAATTTTTTAAGGTGTAAATATGCCGAATCTACAGGCGCTTGCGACACAGGCTAAAGCCAACCAGCTCGATTTACTTGATAAAATATGGCTGAAGGTTAAACCAGAAGATAAAGCAGATAGGATAATAGCAAATATAGTCAGTCTTACCCAGAACTCCTTGAACTCAGTTGCGTCGACGTTGGTGATGGTAGGTGCTGACAATAAGCGGGAAATATATTATCAGCTGGCAGAAGGTCCTTCGGCCGGGCAGTTGAAACGCTTGCATGCCGGTCGCCAATCGAGTATTGCCGAATGGGTTATCCGAAATAGTAAGCCCATGCTGGTCAATAATCCGGAAAAAAACAGCGGCTTCTATAAACTCATTGATGAAGCTACCGGTTTCCGCACGAAGCACGCTCTCGCCGCGCCGCTATTAAGAGGGGGGAGGGTATTCGGTGTTATTGAGGCTCTCAACAAGTCCAACGGCGCCGTTTTTTCCAAGCATGATCTGAATACCATGTTGGATGTCGCCAATATTGGATCAACAGCTTTTGATGGTTATAGGACGAATAATGAACTGATACACTCATACAAGAGCACGGTGCGGGCTCTTGTATCGCTGGCGGATGCCAAGGAGACCAGCGGCGGAGGCCACTCGAGGCGGTTAGTGGAATATGCGCTTATGGGCGCTAGAGAATTAGGGCTAAATAAGCAGCAGCAGCAGAATATAGAATATGCCGCTCTCCTTCACGATATCGGCAAGTTGAGTATTGCCGATGCCGTATTAAATAAGGTTGAACCTCTTTCCGATGAAGAATGGTCGATGATACGAAAACACCCCATAGTAGGCTATGAAATATTAAGGGATATTCCCTTTTTAAGAGAAGCTAGTTTACTGATTCTCTATCATCATGAAAGGTATGACGGCAGCGGGTATCCCCAGGGACTTCATGGGGATGGTATTCCTCTCGGTGCTAGATTGATTGCGGTAGTCGATGCTTTTGATAATATGACCACCGACCATAGCTATCGTGAAGCCATGCCGCAACAAAAGGCTTTCGCTGAATTGGCTGGTAAAGCCGGTGACCAGTTCTGCCCTTTAGCGGTGAAAGCCTTTAATACCGGCTATGTCAGAACACATTTAACTAAAAAGAAGCGAACGATATATTAATATCCTGAAATCCTTCATTCTCTCGCTAAGGTACAGCAATCCTTAATCTCCATTAGCTAAACTCATCTGCCTGTGATATTATTTTTTAGGGTATCCACATATGTGCCACCGGGTTTACCTTTTAGTTATATGATTCCGGAAATAGTGAGTTTTATCACACGGCGGGAGGGACGCAAGTTCCGTAGACTTAATCCCGTTGATGATTCTCTGGTTAATGCTGAAAGGCTGGTAAAAGGTCAGGGGATATCGCTCTATGTGCATATTCCGTTCTGCCGTTCGCTGTGCCCGTTTTGCTGCTTTAACCGCTACCTCTTCCGGGAAGACCTGGCACGCCGTTATTTTATCGACCTCAAACAGGAACTAGAAATATACCAGGGGTTGGGTTTTAGCTTCCCGGATATCTATTTCGGGGGCGGAACCCCCACTGTGCTGATGGACGAACTCGGCGATTTTATCGGGCACCTGCGCCGGCAGTTTGATATCAAACAGATTTCCCTGGAAACAACACCGCGGGAACTTACACCTCAAAATATAGAACTACTCAAAAAATTCGGGGTTAACCGACTTTCGGTAGGGGTGCAGAGCTTTGATGATAAGGTCTTGAAAACGATGGGCAGGATTAACGGTCCGGCGGAAGAAGTAAAGGGCCGACTGCTCATAGCTGAAGGTCAGTTCGATACGTTGAATGTCGACTTCGTTTTTAATTTCCCAGGTCAAACGCTGGAGCAGTTCGCCGCAGATGTGGCGACCTTCAAAGAGATGGGTATCGACCAGGCAACGTTTTACCCGCTCATGGCTTCTCCCCATAAAAAAGATGCCTTGGAACGTAAGTTCAACCGAGTGGACAACTCGCGTGAAAAGCGGTTCTATGACGTAATCTTGAAGGAACTCTATCACGGCGGCTATACGGCCTCGACGGCATGGTGTTTTTCCCGGGGCGAACGCATGATTGACGAATACATAATCCAGTCTGACGACTATATCGGTATAGGCGCCGGTTCGGTGAGTATTGTGCAAGATAATTTCTATGTCAATTCTTTTTCTCTGGAACACTATCATAAAATCATAGCCTCTGGACGACTGCCTATAGTGGGGTGGCGCGAGCTGGCGGAAAAAGAAAAACTTCGCTACTATCTTTTAACCAAGCTATTCGGGTTGAAGCTGGATAAATCGGCCTTCCGGCAGCGTTTCGGGAAAGACATAGATAACAGGTTGTGGTTGGAGATCGCTTTTTTTAAAGCGTTCGGGCTGGTTTCCGGGAGCGATATATTACAGGTCACAGCCAAGGGCATGTACCCTGTAAGTGTAATGATGCGGGAGTTTTTCGCAGCGCTCAATACGCTGCGGGAATATCATATCGAGCACCAGATTTAGCTACCGGAAAGCCACATGTATGCCGGCCGCACCAAAAAGCAGAGCGCGGTATTGTATATCTCTAAAACCTGCCTTTAACAGCATATCTCTGACTTCCAACGGAGAATAGAAACGCCTGGCTGATTCTGATAGATAGCGGTAGGCGCCCGTGTTACCGGAAAGCATTATACCCATCGGCTTTACAAAGATACGCAGATACAGGTGGAACATCATTCTTATCAGGCGATTCTCCGGCTGGCTGGATTCTATTATTACGTAGCGTCCACCGGGTTTTAGAACCCTCTTTACCTCGGCGAGATGTGCCTGGGCCAGCGGATTTTTATAGGTGAGGTTGCGGAAGGCAAAAGAAATCCCAACGCAGTCGAAGTAAGCATCGGAGAAAGGTAATTGTGTAGCATCACCGTGAATAAAGCGGATTTGCTTCCCTACACCCGCTTTAACGGCTTTCTGTTGCGCTCTTTCCAGCATCGGTTTGCTGTAGTCCAGCCCTATAAATTCGGTCTCCTCTCCGGCCAGTAGAGCAATATGAATAGTGAGGTCTCCCGTACCGCAGCCAAGGTCGAGTATGGTTTGTGATCTATTCTCGAGGCAGGTTTGGGCTGCCCGGCGACGCCACCGTTTATCCAATCCCAGTGTAATAATGCGGTTGACGAGGTCATAATGTGGCGGGACGGCGGTGAACATGTTATGTAGTGGTCGCGGCGTCTGGGAGGCAGGTGGACTTTCCATAAATCTATCCTGTAAGGTGGGCGATTATATATCCGATGCCGGTGAGAAGCTGTGTCAGCAGGACGCTCATAACATTGGCCGCCATACCACCCATCAATTTAGGCGTATTGGCATGGTGAATGGCGCCATCGATAGCTTTGGCGGCAAGGGGTAAAGACAGTAATCCCAGCAGTGCCCAGATGGGCATTACTCCAACCGCAACCCAGATAATTATCCAGAGATAGACTGCAATATTCACGATCGAATAAAAGACGGAAGCTTTAGTTTTGCCAATAGTGATGGGTACCGTCTTGCGGTCGGCCACTTTATCGGCTTCTACATCGGGGAATTCATTAAGCAGGAGAAGGTTGTGTACCAGGAAGGCAGAGGGAATGCAGGCAACCACGGCATGTGAGGTATAAGCCCCGGTCTGAACGAAATACATGCCGAGTATAGGTAATGCACCTAGTCCGGCGCCGGCTACCCATTCAGGCCATGGGCGTTTAAGAATAAGGGGACTATAAAGAAGAATAAATAAAACTGCGATGAGCAGCAATGGTAATAGTAGCCAGCCGCGTATTACGATAAAGTAAATTCCGATCGGCATCGCCAGGACCAAGGCTATTATCCCCAGCCAGAGTACCTGGCGCGGTGTAAGCAGTTTAGCAGGGAGAATACCGCTGCCTCCGCTAAATGGAGTACGTTTGGTGGCTTGGTCTATCCCACTGCGGAAATCAAAGTAGTCGTTGAGGATATTTACGCTGGCATGCGTAAGTACCAGTCCTATGCCGGCCAGCAGGGCATGCCATATATTGACATTGCCGTCATACCAGGCTACAGTCGTACCCAGAAAAGCTAAAATCAGAGAAAGAATCAGAAACTGGGGACGGGACTCCAGAAACCAGGTTTTGAATATATTCAATGATATATCTCCCGGATTTATTATAGCATGGCCATTCACTGGATAGTAAAGTCTTTACTTAAAAGTTGAATTATAGCAATTCTTGTCCCAGGGAGTGTTAGGCACGTCAATAACGGAGGAGAGAAGAAACGCATATTCAATTAACAGGCTTTGTTAATAATAATAACATGTAAACTAATAGTTAGAAAAACACTTATCCTATAATACGAAGATGCTTGAAAAAATAATCAGCCCCATTTAAGAAGTATTCACTTCTTAAAAATTCAAGCGGTCGATCGTTGTGCTTTAATGATATTATGAAACGATAAAGTCGGAGTTATTTACTTTTAAAGAACGGCGACTGCTCGATATGCTTATCTTTGAGAGCCAGGAAAGACTCGTCTAGGGCGATAACTTCCTGCTTGACTTTATCTTCAAGGTTGTCAAGGCTTTCTGACACCTCTGATATTCTATCGTTGAGAGCATCAGCCCTTTTGGCAGCCTCATCTCTTACTTTAGCCACGGCTGCTTCAGCGGCTTTTCTGGCCGCATCGGCGGCTCTTTCACCGCTCTCTCTGGCCTGGTCGGCGGCGGCGCGTGAATCTCTAACCGCAGCCTGAGCCAATTTTAACGCTTCCTCTACCTTTTGTATATAATTCTCGAGTTCATCAAGAATTACGGGAAGAGGTTTGGTCATTATTTTAGGCTGAATCTCTTCAGCTCCCGACTTGTTATCGGTCGGCTTGTTCGAACTCTTAACCATTAATTTTTTCTCCTTGAAAAAATGCCTTCAGGCATTATTCTCATATTTATGATATTATAAATTTCCACGTCGATTAAGAACATAATTCAAGGTGCAAGGGTAAAGAATGATTCCTATGAACAATCCCTTCCCCGGATACACACCTATCAATTTACCTTAGTATTTATTTTGTCGGTTTAACCTAACCCGATGCTGGATATACCTACACTAATAGCTACCGCACCGAAAATTGCAGCCAGCATGGCAATAATTAAAAACAGCATAAATTCCCAGGAACCAAGCAACTTTTTCACCATTGCTCTCGGCATGGCTTCAGCGGCTTTCAGGCCGGCTTCTTCGGCGGCTCTTCCAGCAGCTTCGGCAGCAGCAATAGCCTGCCGGGACACTTCTTCTGCCCTTACAGCTGATTTTTCAGTAGCCGTACGAGCTTCCTCCGCAGCGGCTTTGGCAGCTCTGGAAACCTCTTCAGCTCTTTTTGCAGATTCTTGAGCGGCAACTTTGGCAGCTTCTGCCTTGCGTGCAGCTTCGGCACTGGCGGCTTTAACATCAGCTTCCGCTTTGCGAGCAGCTTCTTGGGCCGCTTTTTCAGCTGCGAGAGAGGCTTTCCTGGCGGCTTCCGCAGCGGCTTCCGCAGCTTTAGATAGAGCCTCGGCCTGCATGACCATCTGGTGCAACGCCTGGGAAGCGGCTTCAAGAGCTTCATCACCGGCAATATCGGCTTGCTCGGCCTTTTTGCGCGTTTTATCAGCTGCCTGGAGACCTTTAGCGGCTGCCTCTTTGGCTTCCGTACCGGCTTCTTCGACTCTTTCAGCGAGACGGCCGGTAACTAAGGCAGCTGTATTAAGAGCTTCATCGCCGGCGCTATCGGCGGCTTGTGCTTTTATCTGGGCAGTATCGGCAGCCTGATAGGCGGCGGAGGCAGAACGTTTTGCTTTTCTACCTGACTGTTCGGCGTTAACGGCTGTTTCTGCCGATAGCGTTTGAGTGAGGTTGGCGCGAGCAGTTCTGGCTTGTTTAGCGTCATCATCCGCCTGTTTGCCCGCAGCATTTGCTAATTCAATAGCTTCTTGAACGCCTTGAGTTGCCAGCATGGCTTTCTCTTGAGCGCGAGCGGCGGCTTCTTGTGCGGCTCTTTCGGCGGCTGCAGCGGCTGCTTTAGCGGTTTGTTCCAGCTCTTCCATCTTCCGGATAGCATCGGCGACTGCTTCCTCAGCAGTTTGCGTTGCTCCTTCGGCGGCGAGTCTGGCGGCTTCGCTTGCTTCTACGGCTTTCCTGGCGGCATCTTCTGCTTTCTTGGTAGCATCGGAAGCAGCTTTCTGTGCCGATTTAGCAGCCATTTCCGCGGCGGCCCTGGCGGCATTAGCGGCTTCTTGTGCTTTACGGGCAGCCTCTTCAGCGGCTTTACGGAATGATTCGATCGCAGCCTTAGCGCCTAAATCAGCCTCCTCAGCTTTTTTCATGGCGGCTTCAGCGGCTAATCGGGCGCCTTTGGCGGTTTCTTCAGCTTTACGGGCGGCTTCGGCGGCGGCCCTGGTAGCTGTTTCGGCTGCCATTTGACCGGCTTTCTTGGCTTCTTCAGCTCGTTTTTCAGCCTCTCCTGAAGCCTTGGTAGCGGCGCTGGCAGCTTCTTTAGCGGCTCGCGCGGCTTCTTCGGCTTTACGGGCAGCTTCTGCAGCAGCCCTGATATTCTCGTCCATTTCGTCGAGAATTTGTGGGAGCGGCTTGCTCATTATTTTGGGCGGTTTTGGTGTCTTTGGCTCTGGTCCGGGTGCATTCTTTGCAACCATTTTCGGTCTCCTTTATTGCCTATCTCTATTTCAAGAGCAGAATTTTACTGCTGCGAAAGGCCCCAACGATAATATCAAGTTTAATCTTTTTTCATAATCTTATACAAAAGTAAATTATATACCACTATTCCACTTTTTTCCATAGTTTAGAGACTGAATTATACACCTTTTTTTTAAAAAAAACCACCCTGTATGTTTCAAGGCTTGCAAGTGAAAATAGAAATATGGTATATATAATTATAAAACATGTAAAAAGATTCATGAATCATTACATCATGAATAATATCATCATTCAGGATATGATGTCAATAATATTAATATCATTTCTCGAGGAGAATTTATTATGCCGGAATGGACTTTTATCACCAGACACGCTGTAGCCCTCAGTCTTATTGCCAAGTATCCAAAAGCTACCGCCATCGAACTTGCAAATCAAATGAAAATCACTGAAAGAGCGGTCCGTAAAATAATCGCTGATCTATCGGCTGCCGGGTATATCGGGAAAAAAAGGGAGGGGAGGGGACTTAGATATACCATCGACCCCGCTTTATCGCTTCGCCATGATACGCATCGTGAGGTAGCCATCGGTGATTTGCTGACATCTCTAGGGTGGGAAAAAGATAAGTAAAATGGCCTGTAACGGGGTTTCCAGGCCGTATCCATTAAATTTTAACCCTTTTTCTATTTCAATAAAAGCTCAATTTTCAGAAATCGCTCTTAAAATGGTATAATTTCCCACGTATAGTATTGGATACATTTTTGGAGTAGATACAATATATGCCGAAAATACCGGCGGGTTTCACCGAATTAACCTGCCTTCAATTAGATCGCATTGTTGAATCGACGGGGGAACCGTCGTATCGTGCCGGGCAGTTGCGCAAATGGATTTACCAGCGCCTGGCGATATCTTATGATGAAATGACCGATTTACCGCTGGCATTCCGCGAAAGGTTGTCTAGACAAATAAGGTTACACAGCCTCGTGCCGGTACACATCGCAACCGGAAATGACGGCACGGTAAAAACTCTGTTTCAACTTGTCGACGGCCAAACTGTGGAGTCGGCGCTGATGTTTTATGATGGGGTAGGGGAGAATGGACGTTACACCGTTTGCGTTTCCACCCAGGTAGGGTGTGCTGTCGGCTGCTCTTTCTGTGCCACCGGCCGGCAGGGATTCGAGCGTAATTTAACGCCCGGTGAAATCATCGACCAGGTGCTGTATTTCGCACACTATCTTAAAGAAGAGGTCAAAAAAAATAATAGCAGCCCTAAAAATAATAAAAATACCCGCATATCTAATATTGTATTTATGGGCATGGGCGAGCCGCTGGCTAATTATGATAACCTCTGGCAGGCCATTGAAATGCTGAACTCACCGGAAGGTTTCGGCTTGGGTGCACGCAATATGGTCATTTCTACATCCGGACTGGTGCCGCAGATAAAACGATTAGCGGAAGAAAAACTGCAGGTAGGTCTGGCAGTATCGCTCCATGCCGCCGAAAATGAGTTAAGGAACAAACTGGTCCCCATTAATAAAAAATATCCTCTTGAGAAGCTTATCCCTGCCTGTAGAGAATATAGCCGACTTTCCGGGCGCCGTTTGAGCTTTGAATATGCCCTTTTCAAGGGCCTTAATGATTCTCTTACACAGGCTCAGGCCCTCGCTGAACTGATAAAGGGGCTGAAATGTCATGTGAATCTCATCCCGGCCAACCGGATATCCGGCTCGTCTTTCGCTCCGCCGTCCCACGGGGCTGTCCTCGCTTTTGAAAATGAGCTAAAGCGGTGCCATATTAACGTTACTCTACGCCAGCGCCGTGGTCAGGACATCGATGCCGGTTGTGGCCAGTTACGCAGTCGCTTCTTAAAAAATGCTGAAGATAATATAATAAAATCTGTTTTAGCGGAGAAGGTATAGCCGTGTCTCATGAAACTATTTTATGGATAGTATTTGCGGTACTCGTGCCAACGGTACTAGTTCTAGACCTGGGGGTATTCCAGCGTAGAGCGCATACTATCAGGACCAAAGAAGCACTGCTGATGACTGCTGGCTATGTCTCACTGGCTTTAATTTTCGCCGTTGTCATCTATTTTGTAATGGGAGAAGAGGGGCATGATAAAGCCTTGACTTTTCTTACCGGCTATATCGTCGAATGGTCGTTAAGTATGGATAACCTTTTTGTGTTCATATTAATATTTACAACATTCGCTGTACCGTCGGAACACCGGCACCGGGTACTTTTCTGGGGCATTATCGGTGCGATCGTTACGCGGGGGATTTTTATTGCTACCGGCCTGACAATTATTGAAAAACTTGAATGGATTATTTTTGTCTTCGGCGCTTTTTTAGTTTACACCGGTTTAAAAATAGCTTTCAAGAAAGACCAGGAAGTGGACCCCAAGAAGAACGTCTTTTTCCGGCTTGGATGCAAATATCTCCCGATGACTGATGATTACCGCGGGGGCAAATTCTTTTCCAGGGAGAAGGGGCGTTTACTAGCCACGCCCCTTATACTTGTGCTTATTGTCATTGAGACGACTGATATTGTATTTGCCGTCGACTCTATTCCGGCTATCCTATCGATTACTCTCGACTCATTTATCGTGTATAGTTCTAATATTTTTGCCATTCTCGGATTGCGGGCGCTGTTTTTCGCCCTGGTCGGCCTGACAAATAAACTTGTTTATCTTAGTTACGGACTGGCAGCGATTCTGACACTGCTCGGTCTCAAGATGATATTTGCTTCCGACCTTTTTGCTGAACTTACCGGTATCGGGATTCATGTTCCTGTCTATGCATCGCTGGGGGCAGTGGTGGGGATACTAGCTTTCTCTGCCTTGGCCTCTTTCTGGTGGCCGCCGAAGAAGAAGGGCATACTATCAAATGAATCCGGGGTAGATACTGAAGAGCAGAAGTAGCAATCGTAGACGGGCACACTAATCTCTGCGGGTGTCTGTCTCAGCTTTTATTCAGTCCCTTTTTCAGCAGTTCGTCAAAAGCGGCGAACCATTTCATCTTTAATTCGTCGCTCCATGACGGGTCGAAATTCGGGAACTTGGATAAAAGCATACTATGCCAGGAAGATGATTTTGGAATTTCGTCCTGCGGTTGTGGAACTACAGCGTTCCTATTTGTCCTTCCAGCGACTTTCTTTGACCCTGTTTTTGTTCCCATTGTGGAATACGTCGCCCTCGTTCGTTTGAGTATGAAAGGGGATAACGGTATTTCAGCGTCTTTAGCCATGGCGATAAAGAACTTCACGCACTTGCGGCTGACATCATCGGTTAGCTGGAATGTGTGATGAAAGACTTCCTGTAATTGGGCGTAAGTAGCGCTTTCCAGGTCCAGTGAGCTTTGACATACGAAGTCGAATGCGTCGTTAGTTAAATCGTTAAGCAGGCGGGTCCTTGATTCCCCTCTGGCATCGACCAGCGGTTTCAGGACTGCTGTGGGCTTGCCGTTGATATCTATAAGATTAAGAAAGCGTAATGCCGCCATCAGCTGTGTGCCGGTGCTACCGGAGAGAAGGTCCCCCCAGTAACTGCGGTCTATACGCGACGGCATGTGTTGTTGTAGTCGCTCAATAAAGTTATAAAAAGTCCTGTAGGATACATAAGGCGGTAGGTGTTTTCGTCCTTTTTCAATGGTCACAACATACCCTCACTAAGCCGTTTATTATTATATTCCAAAAAATGACAAGTTACAAGAATCTTATAAGATAATCATTTATGGTATTTTCTGAGGACGTATTAGAAATAGAAAGGACAATATTATTACCTTGCTTTTAGAACATAGTACTATATTAATAGTGTTTTGAAAAAGGACGCTAATCGCATCGTAAAAACGCAAAAGGAGGACTAAATCTTATGGCTACCCCTATCGAGTATCAAAAACTCATGACAGAAATTGTGTACATCAATCTACCCGGCCCCGAAGAATCGTCCCCGAACATGACCGGTGGCGAACTGCTGCATGGCTTTCTGGCCGAACTCTACCGGATACCGAACCCGGAATTTAAAGAGCACCTTCTATCTCTATGTAATAAGTGGAACATCCGCTACCGCGATGCCAGGGGCAAATAACCCTTATTTATATATAAGGTAATGACGTTTAAGGTAGGCAACATGATGCCCTAGAGGAGGATAAAATGAAAAAAGACAAGGTTGGCGCAATTGATGTTGGGACCACTAAGGTCTGTACCATCATGGCTGATGTAACAGATGAAGGTCTTCGCGTTCTGGGGGTGGGTGTAGTCCCATCTCACGGTCTTCACAAGGGCCTGGTAGTCAGTATCAATGAAGCCAGGGAATCAATTAAGGAATCGGTCAGGATAGCGGAACAGATGGCCGGGCGTAAGCTGGAATCTGCCTATGTTGGTGTTACAGGCAGACATGTTTCCGCGGTGAATAAAACAGGCTCTGTATCCATCACGCGTAATAATCAGATAGTGCGATCTGACGATCTCAAACGCGTCCTCGATGTTGCCCGCAGTGTTAAAGTAGCCGCGGAGCAGAAAGTGCTGCACGTGATTCCCCGGGGATACGTGGTAGACGGGCAGGCAGGCGTTAGGAATCCCGTCGGACTCCAGGCGTATCGTCTGGATGTGGAAACTCATATTATTACCGCAGCCGCCACTTCCGTACAGAACTTAATGAAATGCATCCGCAGTATCGGTGTTGAGGTAGAAGACCTGGTGATGGAGCCTCTCGCCAGTGCCGAGGCTGTGCTGGAACCAGATGAAAAACAAGGTGGAGTTTTACTGGCTGATATCGGCGGCGGCACCACGGATCTGGCCCTTTTTAAGGACAGCACAATTTATCATACCTCCGTACTCCCTGTAGCTGGATACCAGGTGACCAGGGATATCTCCATCGGCTTAGGAATTAACTACGAACTTGCTGAAGAAATGAAAAAGAGATACGGCGATGTTACACCGCAGGAGAAAGACACGGACAGTGAGGAAATTGCTATCACCGGCGACGGGCATAGTGTTTCCTACCATGACCTCTCAGAGATTATCCGTGTCCGCGTTGAAGAATTATTACGGCTTATTATGCTGGAGCTCCCGCAATCGGATTATCACAAACTCATTCCGTCGGGCGTGGTTATCACCGGCGGCGTCGCCAATCTTCCCGGAATAGCTGAACTGGGCCAGAAAATTATGAAAATGCCGGTAAGACTCGGGCTACCGATGAGACTTACAGGTGTTTCTGACGTGCTGGATAATCCGGCTCATGCAACGGGAGTCGGCCTTCTCATGTGGAAATTAAAGAATGAGGATACCGAGGCATCCAAATCCAAGCGGACGGGACTGCATGGCTTACTCGTGAAAATGCTCAGGCTTTTTAGATAAATAACCGGATTATAAAAGGTAATATTTATTGGAGGGCTGAAATGGCAAAACAAATTACTGTCTCCAACGGTGCGAGAATCAAGGTTATCGGCACGGGTGGTGCCGGCTGTAACGCAGTCTCGAGAATGGTACGCGAGCACCTGCGGGGGGTTGAATTCATTGCTATGAACACGGATGGCCAGGCTTTAGAGCTCACTGAAGCTATGGTACGTGTTCAACTCGGTGAAAAGACTACCCATTGCCTGGGCGCCGGCGGTGACCCTGTTATCGGGCGTAAAGCTGCCGAGGAAAGCCGTGAATCTATTGCCGAAGTGGTAGCCGGGGCGGATATGGTCTTTGTAACCGCAGGCATGGGCGGCGGCACCGGCACCGGTTCTGCCGCGACTATCGCGCAGATGGCCAAGAAGACCCAGGCGCTTACTATTGCCGTAGTGACCAAGCCTTTTTCTTTTGAAGGCGCTCATCGTTCCAGGAATGCCGAAGAAGGCATTAGAGCGCTGATGGAGAACGTCGATACCTTGATTATTATTCCCAACGACCGCTTGCTGGAACTCTGCGATAAGAAAACGAGCGTCGATGACGCTTTTAAAATGGCTGACGAGGTACTTCATCAGGGTGTACAGGCAATCGCCGAGGTAATTACCGTACCCGGCCTTATTAACCTTGATTTTGCCGATGTCCGGACGATAATGAAAGATGCCGGGCCGGCCTGGATGTCCATCGGGCGTGGAACTGGGCAGAACCGGGCAGTAGATGCCGCCAGGCAGGCGCTTTCCAGTCCTTTGCTGGATGTATCCATGCAGGGCGCCAAGGGTGTGCTATTTAATATTGCCGGCAGCTCTCTATCCTTATACGAAGTGAATAACGCTGCGGAGGTTATCCGCCAGGCAGTCGACCCGAAAGCAAACGTCATTTTTGGAGTCGTAATGGACCCCAATATGGGCAACGATGTCAGGCTTACGCTGATTGCTACAGGTTTCCGGACTAAAGAAGAAATGGTGGGTAATGACAAAGAAAAAGAATTGACACGCATTCTTAAAGGGATAGGTGACGATGAACTTGACATGCCTTCCTATTTACGACAGAAACAAGCTTATCAGTCCATGCGTGTCTCTCCCGGCAGGCATAATTGATCTTAATGAAAGTGAATCGAGGAAACGAAAGGAGCCCTGGATGACTATCTCCGAGGTTAAGAAGGATAGTAGTTCATATATTGAGCAGCTGATGAAGAAATTCGTCAGGAATCGTAGCTGCCTGGGACTGCTGCGGTTTTTTGCCTCTCATCCCAGCGGCAGATTCAGTAAACTGGCCATCGTTCATGCTATCGACGATGAATGTAACAGACTGGAAATGTCCCAGGCCATTGAGGAGATGGTCGCAGAAAAGATATTTGAAGTAAGTAAGGATAACGGCAATGATTTCTACATGCTGACAAAAGAAGAAGTATTGCGTCGGCTGGTATTAAACATGGCCGTATTTGAATGGCGTGACTGGCAGCTCGTATTAGAACATGCTTGAAGAACAAAGTATTACTGGTCTCGAAGCAATAGAAAATTAGTAAAGGCAAGCTGATTAAGATATAATGAAAAGAGAAAAAGAGACTGGTAAAGGATTAGGAAAATGGGCAGAAAAGCTGAAAAACAAGCGCAGCGCAGGAGTTACAAGGAAGCTTTTAAACATGTCAAGCATGGTCATGGTACGCGTGCCGTGAAGAAGAAGCAGGAATCGGCCTTGGGCAAATAATACAACTGAATATCAGGGCCTCTTTCCTAAAAGGGAGGGATATCATGACAACTGGTGTAGTAAGGCGTCTTGTCGGCGAGCATGGTTATGGTTTTGTTTCCTGCAATGCTGGAAAAGATATATTTTTCCATTACAGCCAGCTACAAGGTATCAAATTCCAGTCGTTGAAGGAAGGACAAAGTGTAGCCTATAGAGTGGGGTTGGGTGAGAAGGGATTTGTTGCCAAAGACATAAAGCCGGTTCAGGATTAACCGCCTATTGCTGGCGTCCCTGGAGGGACTCGAACCCACGACCTACTGCTTAGAAGGCAGCCGCTCTATCCAGCTGAGCTACAGGGACCTATCTTGCTTCCTTAAAAATGTAACACGAATTGTGATAGACGGTCAATACATTAATCTGTAAATGCTATGCTTTGTTGATCAATCGCTGGATGGTCAGGGATTATCCTGTAAAAATTCCTGCCACCGCCCAACCCAGTACCGTTGCGCAGGTAACAATCACTCCAGCGATCAATACCCCCGCGACGATAGCGGAAAAAGCGTACTTGAATTTCATTCCGAGCAGGACTGCCAGTATCGAACCTGTCCAGGCGCCCGTAACAGGTAAAGGTATCGCGACAAATATCATCAGTCCGAGCCACCCGTAGCGCTCGATTAACTTTGACCTGCGTTTCGTCCAGGTAAAATACCATTGCATTATCCTGTTGAGGAAACCTATACGGCTTAATTGGGGAATAACAGTGTTGAAAAACAGGAGGATAAAGGGGACTGGCAGCAGATTACCGATCACGCCGAATAAATAGGCATAGTACCAGCTGAAATGATAGGTGCCGATAGCCAGAGGGATAGCGCCGCGCAGCTCTGATATTGGTAGAGCCCCGGTGCCGATTACTTTCAGGATATCAACAGGGTCCATCTAAAAATCCTCTCGTGAGTGTAACAAAACTGTCACAAGAGCGTCAAGCTGGTTCCGAAGAATGTCTATATTCGAGCCTGCCAGCTTGACAATCGTTCTCCCGCAGGGCTAATATTTAGTTGATACCCCTTCTGGTAAAATAAAACGTTATGCCCAAACTTTTAGATAAAATCGATAGCCCAGCCGATTTGAAAGTATTATCTCTGGCGGCGCTCGAGGAACTGGCTGCCGAACTAAGGCAAGTAATAATAAATACGGTAGCCGTCACTGGTGGACATCTGGCCTCCAACCTCGGTGTTGTAGAACTTACCATTGCGCTCCACCGCGTGTTCGATAGTCCTAAGGACAAGATAATATGGGATGTAGGCCATCAGAGCTATGTCCACAAGCTCCTGACCGGACGCAAAAACCGGTTCGACACCCTGCGTCAATATGGGGGCATTTCTGGCTTTACCTGTCGCGATGAAAGCCGTCACGACCCCTTCGGGGCGGGGCATGCCAGCACCTCAATTTCCGCTGCGATGGGTATGGTGGTAGCCCGTGACCTCTCTGGCGATGATTATGATGTTGTGGCGGTTATCGGCGACGGAGCTATTACGGCCGGAATGTCTTTTGAGGCGCTCAATCAGGCAGGCCACCTTGGCTCGCGCCTGATTGTTGTACTCAACGACAACGGCATGTCCATATCACCGACGGTCGGTGCTCTGGCTAAACTTTTAAGTAGGGTACGACTTAACCGACCCCTGCGCAAAGCGGAGCGAAGAAGCAGGAAAATCCTCGCCGTACTTCCTTTTGGTACAAAGCTGTATAACCTTGGAAAATTTCTCGCAGACAGAGCTAAAGGCATGTTTATGCCTACGCCGCTCTGGGAAGCGCTTGGCTTTACTTATATAGGGCCTATCGACGGCCACAGCATCCGTGATCTGGAGCATTTTCTTACCCAGGTAAAAAATACAAGTACCAAGCCTACCCTCGTGCATGTCGTCACTACCAAGGGCAAGGGCCATTCCCTGGCCGAAGACAACGCCGTTTATTTCCATGGCGTCGCCGCCAAGAACGGTAGCAGCAGTACCGTACCGACTTACAGCGAAGTCTTTGCCCAGACGGTATTGCGACTAGCCCGTGAAGAGCCGAAACTGGTGGTTATCACGCCGGCTATGCCAGAAGGTAATTGTTTAAATATCGTCGAGGCTGAGTTCCCCAACCGTGTCTTCGATGTAGGTATCTGTGAACAGCACGCCGTCACTTTTGCCGCCGGTCTGGCCACGCAGGGCTTTATACCTGTCGTGGCTATCTATTCGACCTTTTTACAGCGCGCTTTTGACCAGATAATTCATGATGTATGTCTGCAGAAACTGCCGGTGGTCTTCGCTATCGACCGCGGCGGAATCGTCGGCGATGATGGCAAAACGCACCAGGGCACCTTTGATATTTCTTATCTCTCGCTTATCCCTGATATCGTTGTCGCTGCTCCCAAGGATGAGAATGAATTGCAGCACCTACTTTATACTGCTGTAAAATCCGGACGCCCTATGGCGGTACGCTATCCCCGAAGTCCAGGCCTGGGAGTGCCTTTGGACGATGAATTCCACGAGATACCTTTAGGGAAAGGTGAGGTATTAAGGAATGGAGCAGACGTGGCTATAATCGCTCTGGGAGCATCGGTAATGCCTGCTCTGGAAGCGGCCAATCAGCTGGCGAATCAGGGTATCGAGGCTGCGGTAGTTAATGCCCGCTTTGCTAAGCCTCTGGATAAAACCCTTATTAACGACCTTATTTCCCACGTGAAAAAAATCGTGACGGTTGAAGAAAACGTATTGAGCGGCGGTTTTGGCAGCAGTGTGGCCAAGTTGCTGGAAGAGAATGGTATATGTGATGTATTATTAAGAAATATCGGTATTCCGGATGAATTTGTCGAGCACGGTACGCAGGCTATATTGCGCGCTAAATATGGACTGGATGCTGCAGGCATTACACGTCAGGTAACGGAGATGCTGTCCGGCAGAAAAACGGATTTATTGTCGAGCAAAAAAGATAAAGCCAAGACCGCGTAGTGGGGCAGGGGGCAGCAGCGGCTTGATACGGAAATCCGTAATCTGTATAATAACACAGAAAGCTGATGCCGATTATATTGGAAGCGAGTTATATATCAGGTAGCCGGGTTGGCGCCTGATATTTTTCCTTTAAGAGCTTGCTTTCCGGGAGCCGCGTATCGATGGAAAAGATGACTATTAGAGATGTTGATATTACTGGAAAAAAGGTACTCGTGCGGGTTGACTTTAATGTGCCGATGGACCCCGTGACGGGCGCTATAACTGATGATAGCCGTATTCGCGCTTCCCTTCCGACGATTAAATATCTCCTCGAACGCAATGCTAAGGTTATCCTGCTTTCACACTTGGGCCGGCCCAAGGGAAAGGTCGTCGAAAGCTTACGCCTGGTGCCTGTAGCCCGTCGTCTTGCGGATATTTTGGGGCAATCGGTCGACACGGCGCCAGACTGCGTCGGCCCGGCAGCGGAAAAAGCCGCCGCGGCTCTTAAATCCGGTGGAATCTTGATGCTGGAAAACCTCCGCTTCCATCCTGAAGAAGAAAAAGGTGATGCAGTCTTCGCCCAAGCTTTAGCACGCCTGGGAGATATCTACGTCAACGATGCCTTCGGGACTTCACACCGCGCCCATGCCTCGATGTCCGGCATCACCCGCTACCTGCCCGCTGTGGCCGGATTCCTGCTGGAAAAGGAGATAAACACCCTCGGAGGTCTTCTGGAAAATCCGGAGCACCCCTTTGTGGCTCTTTTCGGCGGGGCTAAGGTTAGCGACAAGGTTGCCATGTTGAAAAACATCATGAGTAAAGTGGACGGTCTTTTAATCGGCGGCGGCATGGCGGCAACGTTTTTAAAAGCTAAAGGGTATGAAGTGGGGACTTCACAGGTCGAAGCTGATATTATCGATATAGCTGCGGGCCTGATGAAAGCGGCTGAAAAAAGCGGCTCGCGTTTCCTACTGCCGGTAGACGTCATGGTTGCCAATAAAATCGATAGTAGCGCTGTCGGCAGAGTCGTCTCTATAGATGCTATTCCGTCTGATAAAATGATTGTCGATATTGGAACTCTAACTATCGATTTGTTTATCCGTGAGCTTGAAAAAAGCCGGACGGTTTTCTGGAACGGCCCCATGGGCGTCGAGGAAATACCGCAGTTTGCTGAAGGGACGCACGCTTTGGCAAAATTGCTACCCCATCTTCAAGCCAAGACTATCGTTGGCGGCGGCTCTACCGCCGAAGTAATAACGAAGTTAGGGTTGGCGGATAAAATTACTTTCGTTTCTACCGGCGGCGGCGCCTCGCTGGAATTCCTGGGTGGCAAAGCTTTGCCCGGTGTTGTTGCATTGCGTGATAAAATATAGTTATGAGCGATATGGAAAAAGATAATGGATCTTGAAATAATTAAGGAACTATCTATAACCTCGCCGGAAAAGATAATAATGCTGGTTCTGGATGGCCTCGGCGGCTTACCCAGCCCAAGTACCGGCAAGACGGAGTTGGAGACTGCCCGTATCCCAAACCTGGATGCTATTGCCGCCGGGGGAATCTGCGGCCTAACCGACCCCGTTGCTCCCGGCATTATCCCCG
>Ga0154649_1090_pt1 | contig 21955 bp, 23 predicted proteins | sample Rifle2008BG13ft_FD_116078 | JGI IMG/M metagenome (GOLD analysis project Ga0154649, IMG submission 116078) | Chloroflexi bacterium RBG_13_51_18
GTGCAACAGGTTGTTCAGCACGAAATAGCGCACCATTTCGGTATCGATGACGACAGGCTGGAAGAACTGGGAAGGTATTAAGCGATTACTTGTGCCGGTTATTGCAGGCTTTTCAGCATGTATTTGCCCAGTGAAGTGTAGCCGAATTCACGATAATACTCTTTGGCACCAGTCCCGCTCAAAATTACCATTCTATCAGATCCAAACTCATCACGGGCGATGCATTCGGCTTTACGCAATAAGGCCTTACCCAGTCCCTTGTGCTGTGCCGCGCTGATATCCTTTTCACTAAGCGGCACCTCCGGCCCGAAAATATGCAGCTCTCTGATTAATGCCTGTGAACCTTTTTCTTCTCCGCCTAAAACCGGCACAGGCTGCGCTTGTATGCGGAGTCGCAGCAGGCCGAATAACGTTTCATTATCATCCTCGAATGAAAGGAGTACCTCTTTGCCTCCCGCTGCATCATAGTCCAGCCTGGTCAAATGCGATTCACCGATTTGCCGCCCGCCTAACGACCGGTGGCCATATTCGCGGCAGCGTATGCAGCGGCACTCTTTACCTTCCTGCCGCATGCGTTCTTTAACAATATCGCGAAGAGAGTCCTTAAGCCCGCCAGTGATAAACTTGGAGGGTATATCGCGTAATACCCGAGAAATCCGCACATATTTAGGTACGATGGACTTTATTTTAATGATGAGGTCTATCATAGCCTCGTCGTTATAAGGCCGGTAGCGTCCTTCCAGATACCACTTTTCCAGTTCGGTGCCCTGCACTACCATAGTGGGATACAGCTTGAGTCCGTCCGGTTTAAACCTGTCATCGGAAAAAAGCTGTTCTGACATTTCAAAGTCTTTTTCCGGCGTTGAGCCGGGCAGCCCCGGCATCCAGTGATAGTAGACCTTGAAACCATGCGCGCGGAGTAAAGCGGTAGCTTTAACCACTTCCTCGACCCCATGTCCCCGGTTCACCAAACGAAAAATGTCATCGCTTAAGGTCTGCACTCCCAGTTCCACCCGCGTAGCGCCGAATTCCAGCATCCGCTCGATTTCAGCCTGCCCGCACCAGTCCGGCCGTGTTTCGATGCAGAGCCCGGTACAGCGGTTGCCAGCCGTCTCATTGATACGTTTGGCTTCTTCCAATGTGGTTGAAGTAATGCCGTTGAGTCCGTCATAGCATTCCTTGATAAAGCGGTACTGGTAATCGACCGGCTGCGCCAGAAAAGTGCCGCCCATGATAATCAGCTCGATTTTGTCGGTGGGGTGCCCCATTTCCGAGAACGTGCCCAGACGGGCTTCGACCTGTTTCCTTGCATCGTAGTCGAAACGCTTGGCACGCAGCACCGCCGGCGACTCCGGAGTATAGCTCTGCGGCGCGTCCTGATAAGTCGGACAGTAAACGCACTTGCCCGGGCAGATCGCCGGTTGGGTCATTACCGCCAGCGGCGTGACTCCGGATATGGTTCTTGCAAATTTCCTTATCTTAGCCATACTATAAAGAAGCTCCTTTATTAAGTTTAGCAGATGGGCACTTATGTCAACAACGCGTGATACCTACAACCGTATAGCATCTTCCCTGTATAATTTCCGGCACTATTCAAGGTTCCGGGCCGAGCTTGAGATGATGGCACAACGCTGGAAACATGGCAGACTGCTTAACGTCGGCTGCGCTCATGGGCCGGACTTTTTACCTTTTAAAGAGTCGTTTGAGTTGTATGGAGTGGACTATTCATCCGAGATGCTTAAGCTGGCGCAAAAATACGCCGACAAATATCAGTTTAAGGTCAATTTACAGGAAGCCGATGCGCGCCATTTGCCTTACGAAGAGAATTACTTCGATTATGCGATTGCTGTCGCTGTTTACCACCATATCGAAGATAATGAAGGAAGGCTGCAGGGGCTGAAAGAGCTATATAGAGTCCTTAAGCCCAGCGGCGAGGCTTTTATTACGGCCTGGAACAGATGGCAGCCCAGGCACTGGTTCAGGAAAAAGAGCTTCATGCGCCCCTGGAAAACCAAAGGCGAAAAACTATACCGCTATTATTACCTCTTCTCCTACCGCGAGCTTGAGCAGCTGGCGCGTCGGGCGGGCTTTGAGATTGTTAAATCTTTCCCGGAAGCCCGGTATAAATTCTCCTTAAAGATTTTTTCAAGGAATATTTGCCTGCTGGTGCGTAAAGCTTAATAATCCAGCCTTTTTAATCCACCTCCACCCAGAGCCTCACCCCATCGGTAATAAAAGTAATAGTGCCGTGTTCATCCGTCCGATAAACGTTCTCCGCCCCCACCCTACCCTCCAGCCTTTTTATCACTGCATCACTCGGGAGGCCGTATGTATTATTCGCACCGACACAAATAATCGCCGCCTGCGGATTCACCACCGCCAGGAATTGAGCTGTTGTAGAAGTAGTTGAGCCGTGGTGGGCGACCTTCAAAACAGTTGCACTGATTTCCACCCGCTCCCGGATAAGTTCCCATTCCACATCACTTGGGCTATCGCCGGTCAACAAAAACCTGAACTCTCCAACCTTGAGCAGTATTATGACGCTATTGCTGTCCGCATCCGAAGCGCTGCCCTTAACAGGATTTCCCGAAGGCCACAGCACCTCTAGAAAAACGCCGTCTCCTATATCAATCTGCTGTCCGGCACAGGCGATAGTGCTTATCACTCCCGTTTCCCCGATAAACCTCAACCACTCATCATACAGCGACGATTCATAATCAAGTGACGGATAAAACACCTGTCCAATATCATAACGACGCATTACCTCCATCAGCCCGGCAAGGTGGTCCTGATGGGGATGAGTTAAAATCACCAGGTCGATGCTCCTATCCCAGAATGGCATCTGCTCGCTCAATTCCAGGGTAACCGACTGGGGACTGGGGCCACCGTCGATGAGCACCTGCCTGCTTCCTTTTTGAATGAGAATTGCATCCCCCTGCCCTACGTCCAGAAAGCTGATATGCAATTTATCATCGGGCATGGTGGCCGCGGTATAAGTCACCAGGACCGCTATGACCAGCAGCGGCGCAATAGCCCACTTTAATTTTTGTGTGAATCCTTTGGATATGCCTGCGCCCGCCTTCATCACACCAGCCGAGCCGGAAAATACACTACGCAGCTTCTGCCAGCGACCGTGCATCCAGATTACCGCCGCCAGTATTATGTAATAGCATACGATAAATACGGGATTTATCCAGCCGACCTCTACCGAAGAAATTGAAGGCGCCGCCAAGCCGCTGACGACCAGTATCATGTATGATAAAAATGGCCAGACCAGCCAGCCAAAAAACTGCGCCACCGCCGTTGTAGCCAGCCCAAGCAACATCGTAAAAGAACCCAGAACTATAATGACGGGCAATATCGGTGTGACTAAAAAAGTAGCTATCGGGCCCGCCAGTGAAAAGATGCCGAAGTAATAAGCAATTAACGGCCAGACGGCTATTATAGCCGCTATTGTAGCGCTCATGCTGTCGATTATAAAATTTAAGGTTGATATCAAGAATCCTTCATCACCCAGTCGCGCAGCGACTACACGCCTGCCGGCATCTCTAAGCTCCGGGAAAATAAAAATCAGGCCGACCATGGCCATAAAGCTCAACTGGAAAGACGCGTCCCCCAGGATATAAGGGCTGATGCCTACCATGATCGCCGCTGTGAAAGTTAATGCCGCCATCCCGCTGCGCTGTCTGCCCAAGGCCTCGGCAAAAAGAAACAGGCTGGCCATGATAGCGCCGCGTACCACTGGAGGGTTCATACCGGTGATAATGGTGTAAAACCAGATAATGATTAATGCCAGCCATACATAGAGATAATGCCTCCTGCCGAAAAGCCAGAGACCGAAGCTGACTAATATGCCGGCCATGATACCCAGATTCAGGCCGGATATCGCCAGCACGTGAGACGTCCCGCTGCGGGTGAAATCGTTGTTCAACTCCTCGGGAATGTTGCCTCTCATGCCCAAGAGAATTCCCTGGGCCAGCGATGCTTGAGGCTCGGGCAGCACTTCTGCCAGCGTATCTGCGAGACGTCCCCTTATATCATAAATCCATGCTAATGGTTGAAAGCCATACCCCTCGTCCAACACCTTGATTTTTGGATAATATATCGTGGTATAAATTCCCTGGTGCGCCAGATACCCCTTATAATCGAAGTCATCCAGCCGGGGCGGCGTTTGCAACTCTCCGGAGATGTTGACCAGGTCACCGTAATGATATTCAGGATACCGCGGCGTGATAACCAGTACCGTTCCCCCGACTTCCCGCCAGCCTTCCTCAAAATATATAGCTTCCGCGTCTATGGTCAATCGAGTGCTTTTGTCTCTAATGTCCGGGTCGCCGGAAACCACCCCTCTTATCTCAAAGGAACCGGTATCGTTATAGAAATGGATTCGCCCTTCATCGATGGTATAGAGACTCGTAAATGAATAAACGGCAGCGGTCACAAAAAGAAAGATACCAAGGCTAGCAAGAATAATTGCTTTGCGATGGCGTGTGAAAAAAAGAAACACGAGCGGAACCAGGCCAAGTAAGCAAAACAGCGGCGGCAGTCTTAAGAGGGAACCGACGAATACCCCTGCTACCCATACCGAACTAAGATATATCAGTAGCATCAGTCACGACCTTAAACTTATTCGTTTACGGTAATCATTTCTTTGACCATATCGAAACTACTTTCGCCAAATCCCGGTACCTGCTTCAACTCGTTGATATCGCGGAACGGGCCATTCTCAAGGCGGTATTCAATAATGGCCTGCGCCTTCACTTCACCAACGCCGGGCAGGGCTTCAAGCAGCCAAGCTTCCGCACGGTTGATATTAATTTTTTGCGTGGTATTTTCGTCATCTATCCCGGATATAGTGAGTTCCACGCTAGTCAGGTCAGCGCCTTCTTTCAGTCCCCCCGCCGCAGCGATAATATCACCTAAACTATCGCCAGAGAATATTGGATAATAGCCGGGATTATATACCTCGCCGCCGATATATATTCTTCCCGTGACCTCCCGTTCCGAGGCCATTGCCATCTCGACGGCCTGACCAGGATTTGCTTTCTGGCTGATAATCACAATGCCTGCAACGATAACTATCACCAGTAATATAGCAGTAATGGTCCAGCCATTGATAAATCTGACTGCTTTCATAAAAATCCCTAATTGCCGTACGGGAAAAATATCCTCTGAACGAATAATCAGGATACAATAAAATTAGCCATATGGCAAATTATTCTTTACATTTTAGCAATCGATTAATCACGTGTAGAATGACAGGGTTCGCTTAAACAAAAACCGAACAAGAAGTTAGGATGCAACTAAAAGAACAGGATGGATCACCATACTAGCCGCTTAAGGCTGCCGTGAGTTCTTCTTTATACTCGGAAGGAGTGATAGCGATTATCTGGTCGCCGATCTGTAACGTAGTATGGGCTACAGGAACGTGCACGCTGCCCTCATTTGGAATTATCAGCGCCAGCTTACTTTCTTTGGGCAGAGAAAGGTCCTTGACCATTTTACCTACTGTTGAAGATTCGGAGGATATTTTAACGTCGACAATTACCATCCCCTTTTCATCGAGGGTCAGCAACTGGGTGACGGCATGAGTTGGAACTTCATGTTCGATTGCTTCAATTATAAGGTCGGTAGTATTTACCGTCACATCCACGCCAAGCTTTTTAAAGAGGGCGGCGTTTCTTGGATTGCGTATGCGAGCTATTGTGCGAGGCACGTTATGCTTATGCTTGGCAACCTGGCAGGCAACCAGATTGTCCTCATCGTCGCCGGTCACCGCTACAAACATATCGGCGCGGCCGGTGCCAACCTCGGCCAGCGTAGCGGCTTCACAGCCGTCCCCGCGAAAGCAAACTCCGCCCAATTCGTCGGTGATTGTTTTACAGACTCGGGCGTCCTTTTCAATAGCAAGTACTTCATGCCCTTCTGAAAGTAAGGCTTTGAGCAGGTAATACCCCACTCGCCCTCCACCAATTATAATAATATACATGCTATTCCTGCCCCTCGATTTGTTCTCTTAGCAACTGAGCGAAGACTTTTGTCGGGCTTATTGTTTCCAGCCCCAGCGCGTTATACATCTCCTCGCGCAGCGGGTCGTATACACGGCAAACCACCCTCGGTACTTTAAAAATATGCTTGGCTATCTGGCAGGACATGACGTTGCGGTTATCTCCCTGCGTCAAAGCCACGAAAACATCCGCCTCTTCTATGCCGGCCTTTTTCAAAGACTCTTCATCAGTACCATTTCCATAAAGAGCCGTGCCGCTGAAAGAAGGCGGCAGCCTGCGGAAACTGTACGTATCATTATCCAAGACGGTTATTTTGTGACCGTCTTCATCCAACAAAGAAGCCAGCCTGGCACCAACCCTACCGCATCCCATAATTACTATATTCATATTTTAATACCTGATCCTGTAATTCTTTGAATCACTGCTGGTAAAGTATAACCGGGCAGGGAGAATTTTTTAATACATAAGGCACAACGTTTCCCAAACTGAACTGTCCGAAACGCTGTTTATAGGCAATACCCATTATAATTAAACTGACGCCCCTCTCCACAACCTCGTCTACGATTGCCGGACCCACCTCTCTTGCCTGGAGTACATCGGTCTCTATTTCATAATCCTCTTCTCCGGCAACGGCATCGGCTTTATCAAGTATTTCTTCAGCCTTCTTTATTTCAGAATCAATCTCAGCATCAAGCGGCAGGGCGCGCTTAATCGTGACCACCGATACCACCCACACCTGTCCTTTATCTTTCCTGGCGAGACGGCAAGCCAGCTTGATTGTCTCTGCATCTGCCTCGGTCCCGGATACCGGCACGAGAATCTTCTTAAACACGATTACCTTCTATCTCAATTTTATTAGACAGTGGCAATTATAACTCTAATGCGGAAAAACTACAATACCTTACAGCATCATTTAGAATTTATATGCCATTCATCAGACTTCCTGCGTCTTCTTAACCTGATAATACTATAAATAACAATACCAAGGAACATCCAGCCCAAACCCACCCAGCGACTGTACGGTTCTACCATGAGAATAATAATCCATATGGCGAGAACAGCTAATAGCCCGATGATTGCGGTTATTGGAATGTCATATCCCATAATCTTAATATTCCCTTTAAGTCTAAAGGGGCGCGGCATATCCGGTTGTTTGATTCTTAAACCAATTATCGATGCATGGGCAAGCATAAATGCCAGTAGCGACCCGATGGCATAGAGTGCCCCCATATTAGCGAAAACATCCGCGGCGAAAAAGCCCGGTACTAATAGAACCATAGCAATCAAGCTGAATACAATAATAGAAACGTACGGTGTTTTAAATTTGCGGTGCACGCGACTGAATGCCGCCGGGACCAGACCATGAGCGCCTTGCGAAAAAGCCAGCCTGGATATGCCGATAAGACCGGCATTGGTAGCAATCAACAATATCGTTCCCGCCAGGATAGCTATCAACGGCTTTAGTACTACTTTTATCACTTCAATAGGAATATGGAAGGCGATTCCTGCGACGGGGTCGCGGGCCCATACCGTAGCCAGTTCTTCTACCGGCATAGCCGATAGCGATACCAGGGAAATACCTGCGAAAATAACCAGAACGGCGACAATCATCATGATTAATGCCCTGGGAACGCTTTTTTCCGGCTTCTTCGTTTCTTCGGCCATTTGGGACATTGTTTCTATACCTGTATAAGCGATAGTAGCCAGGGCAATGCCAAAAATCAGGTTCTCTGTCGAAGGCCAGTTATCTATAATGCGCTGGAATATTACTGTAGGATTAAACAAGGTAATAAAACCGATAACTACCAGAGTAATCTGAGTAAGAATATCTATAACGGTGGCGCTTATATTAAGAAAGGATGTTTCTTTAATACCTATTACGTTGACAACCATCAGGAAAAACACTATCCCGATAGATGTAAAAGTACCGATGATTGGTGAAGTCTTAAACGGTTCCCAGAAGAATCCCAGATATGGTGGTATGGTAAAGGCTGAAATAGAGATAGTAACGATATAACTCAACATTAATGCCCAGCCGGCGATAAATCCGGCCGTATCGCCAAAGGCATGTCGGGCGAAACTCGCCGAGCCGCCTGATTCCGGAATGGCGGATGTTCCTTCGGCATAGGTCAAAGCGGTAAATATGAAAAGAATCCCGGCAATGCCCAGTGCTACCGGCGTAGCCCCCCCCGCCACCAAGGCGACAATTCCCAGGGCGTAATAAATCGATGAGCCGACATTTCCGTAACCGGCGCTGAATACGGCAGAAATACCCAGAACTCTTCTTAGGTGAAACCTGCTTATCCTGCGGGGCCGGAAAACCCGGTCACCGGGTTTGAGATTCCTATTATCAGGCATATTTCGCAACTAAACCAATTATAGTATTTTAACACAAATAACTTAAAAATAAATACATATATTCTTCGAACACGATATAATCCTAAACAATGAATTTATTATTACTTTTTATTCTTGACAATCGCATTCATGTAGTATATTATCCAAACTAGAAATAGGTTCATTATTCCTACTTGACATTTGTATTATTTGTTTCTATAATATTGCCAATTGGCAATATTTTTTTATCTATGATTATCAAAACAAGAGTCTTCGAAATGGCAGATGGCAAGTACCAGAACATGTCTGATTTAGCACGGGCAATGGGAATATCGGTAAGCCAGGTGTACCGTGTGCGGGAAGGGAAACGGGGTATAAACGAGAAATTTATCATCGGCGCAAAGATGGCTTTCCCGGAACATAGACTCGATGAACTCTTTTATTTTCAGTCAGAACAGTCTTCAAGCAACTATGTAAAATCTTCGACATCTACCGCATGACCGATATCACCTGAATATTCACGATACTTTATTTTCGGAGTCTTCCGCTGTTTGGCTTTGAGCTTCAATATCTTCTGGCTCTATTTTACGCAGTGAATCCATGTTTTCCATGCGGTCGATATATAGAGTCCCGTTAAGATGGTCAATTTCATGTTCAAGCGCCTGCGAAAGCAGCCCTTCCGCCTTAATACGGATTTCCATCCCTTTTATATCCAATCCTTTGACCGTTACCGATTCCGCCCTGTATAACTCGCCGATGTATCCCGGGATGCTCAAACAGCCTTCGTTTACCAGCCTTTTCCCCTTACGCCTTACGATTTCACCGTTAATCAGGATTATATCTTCCTCTTCAGGAATACCGATAACGGTTACCCGCAAAGAAACGCCGACCTGCGGCGCCGCCAGTCCTACCCGCCCGGGGGTGGCGTGCAGCGTTTCGCGCATATTGGCGATTAACTTTTTAATGGACTTATCGATACCGCTGACCTGTTTGGTCTTCTGCCTCAGTATGGGGTCGGGTATCGTTCTTATAGTTAGTATAGCCATCTTTTTTACCTTATATATAAATAGGTATGTCCTTATTCTAGTTTACTGAATGAGGCTCATCGGGTCAATATCTATTGTCCAGCCGTTGGGAAAAGCCAGCGGCGATAAAAAAGCTGAAAGGTTCTGACCACGCAGTATCAGCTGCCAGCGGTACCTGCCCCTCAAACGATGTATGAAGGCGGGCGCAGGACCGATGATACTTAAACCCCCTATTCCCCTTGCCCTGCCCTCTTCAAGAAGTATTTGCTTTAACTTCTCCGTTTCACGCTGGCAGATAGCATCGTTGGTATAGGTGAAGGTCAACCGGGCTAGCTGTGTGAAGGGTGGATTGTGCAATTGCCGTCGATATTCAATCTCCCGGGCATAAAAAGTAGTATAGTCATGATGAGCGGCCGCCTGGACAGCATAGTTCTCCGGAGCAAAGGTCTGGATAATTACCTTACCGCCGGCTGGACCCCGCCCCGCCCTGCCGGCAACCTGGCTCAATAATTGAAAAGTCCTCTCGCCGGCGCGGAAGTCCGGGAGGTTAAGACTGGTATCGGCGTTGACCACCCCCACCAGCGTCACCGATGGTATATCCAGTCCCTTGGCCACCATTTGTGTGCCGATGAGTATTTCCGCCTCACGACTGCGGAATTTGCGTAATATGTCCTCGTTGGATGTCCTGCCGGTAGTCGCATCACTGTCCCAGCGCAGCTGCCGCGCCCGTGGAAAAGCGTATTTTACCTCCTGCTCCAGTTTTTGCGTGCCGGCTCCCAGGAACTTTAATTGCAGATTGGAGCAATTGGGACATGCCTTAGGAACCGGTCTCCTATAGTTGCACTGGTGGCATGTCAGGACATCGTCGTCGATATGGTGCGATAGCGGCACTTCACAGCGCCGGCAGCGCAGTACATACCCGCACCGCCTGCATTGTATATAATACGACCCGCCTCTACGATTTAGGAACAAAATCACCTGCCCCCTGGCGGCTACCGCCTGATGGATAGATTTCTCCAGAGAGTTACTAAAAATACTGCGGTTTCCTGTTTTAAGCTCCTCTCTCATATCCACTACTTCTACCTGCGGTAAAGCCACCCCGACACTGGGCACAACCCGCTGCGGCAGTTCTAGTAGCCTGTACTTACCGCTTTTCGCTTGATAATACGTTTCCACATCCGGCGTGGCGCTGCCGAGGACAACTACTGCCCCGGTCAATTCCGCCAGTTTAATAGCCGCCTCCCGCGCGTGGTAATGCGGCGAATTATCCTGCTTATAGGTCCATTCATGTTCTTCATCGATGATTATCAGCCCGAGGCCCGGCTGGGGGGCGAAAACAGCGCTACGCGACCCGATGACAACATCACATTCTCCGTTCCTGATACGACGCCATTCATCGAACTGCTCCCCCATCGTTAGCTTGCTGTGCAGCACACCGACACGCCTTGGAAAACGCGAGGCAAATCGCTCTATAGTCTGCGGGGTCAGGGCAATTTCCGGTACTAAAACAATGCCTCTCTTCCCCTGCTTCAATGCCTCGGTCAGCGACTGCAGATATATCTCGGTCTTGCCACTGCCCGTGACGCCGTAAAGCAGAAAAACCCTCGGCGAAACAGTTTCACCGCCAGTGGCCAGTTCTAATTTTATAGCCTCGAAGGCCGCCTGTTGGTCTTCAGTGAGATTCAGGGGAGAAGAAGGAGTAATATTTTCATAGGAAATGGGCTCCCGCCTGACTTCTCTCGTGTCAAAGGTAATCAGACTGCGGCGGGCCAGCGCATCAGCAACGGATTTACTGCACCCGGTCTTTTTCCTTGCCTCCATCCAGCGTACTGGTTGTGACTGCTTTTTAAAAAAATCATAAAGCGTCGACTGCTTTGATGATAACTTAATCTCATCCCCACGGCTCTCTACCAGGCTAATGTATAGTTCCGTTTTCGGCTTCATCCTGACCGGGGCAAGCTCATAGCTCCTGTTAATCAGCCCCTGCCTGACCATCTGCAGAATAACTGCTCCGGCTCTTTTCTTGCCCAACACCTTCTCGACTTGCCTTAGCCCGACACTGCCCTTTTCCACAGAAAGCGCCATAACCTTTTTCTGCTCTTCATTAAGGGAATCAATATCGATATCCGGATTTACCGGACTGATGAAGGTCAGGGCTTTCCGCTCGAAGGCCGGCGGGAGCATCAAGGCCACCGCGCTGAAAACCGGCGCCAGGTAATAATCACTTATCCAGCGTGCCAGCTGAATCTGGTATTTAGACAAAATGGGTGAGGTTTCGATAGTGCCGAGGATTTCCCGGGTGTCCTCTACTGCGGGCAATGGAGTGACTTCAAGGACAACACCCTGGAGGACTTTTTCTCCAAAGGGGACTATAACTGCCTGTCCAACGCCGACATCCAATCCGGGGGGAATAGCGTAGCTGAAAGTCCGACGCTGGGCTGCCGGCGAATTGACACTTACCTCAGCGTATCTCATCCCAGACTCTCTCTACCAGGCTAATGTATAGTTCCGTTTTCGGCTTCATCCTGACCGGGGCAAGCTCATAGCTCCTGTTAATCAGCCCCTGCCTGACCATCTGCAGAATAACTGCTCCGGCTCTTTTCTTGCCCAACACCTTCTCGACTTGCCTTAGCCCGACACTGCCCTTTTCCACAGAAAGCGCCATAACCTTTTTCTGCTCTTCATTAAGGGAATCAATATCGATATCCGGATTTACCGGACTGATGAAGGTCAGGGCTTTCCGCTCGAAGGCCGGCGGGAGCATCAAGGCCACCGCGCTGAAAACCGGCGCCAGGTAATAATCACTTATCCAGCGTGCCAGCTGAATCTGGTATTTAGACAAAATGGGTGAGGTTTCGATAGTGCCGAGGATTTCCCGGGTGTCCTCTACTGCGGGCAATGGAGTGACTTCAAGGACAACACCCTGGAGGACTTTTTCTCCAAAGGGGACTATAACTGCCTGTCCAACGCCGACATCCAATCCGGGGGGAATAGCGTAGCTGAAAGTCCGACGCTGGGCTGCCGGCGAATTGACACTTACCTCAGCGTATCTCATCCCAGACTCCAGAGGATATTCAGATTTTTACCCAGCAAAATGGAAATATCTATCTTTTATGTTTCAGGATTTTCTTCTTTATTATCTTCAGCGGGCTCAGCGGGTTCTTCCGCGGCTTCTTCCTTTTTCATTTCCGCCGCTTTTTCTTCAGGCCTTTCAGCAGCAGCTTCTGTTTTCTCCATGACAGGAGTTTTTTCTTCCGGCTTCTCGGCAACGGCTTCTTTCTTCTCTATCTTTGGCTTTTCCGTCGCTTTTTCCGCTGCCTCTTTTTCTGCGGCCGCAGCTTCTGCCGCTGCAACCGCCGCCTCGTCCATGATAGGCTCGATAACCTCTTCAGGCTGCTCCTGCAGCAATTCCTCGCCTACCTGCTTGGCTTTCCTCTCAACACGCTTTATCTTGCGCCGGGCTTCTTTGCCGCTAAGTCCGCGCAAATAGTATAGTCTTGACCGGCGTACTTTTCCCTGCCGTACGACTTCTACTTTTTCCACGAGCGGTGAATTCATCGGGAAAGTACGCTCTACGCCGATACCGAAGGCAATATGCCTCACCGTATATCCGGCGCCATTGCCGCCATGTTTTATTTTTATAACGACGCCCTGGAAAACCTGGATCCTTTCCTTATCGCCTTCGACTATCTTCGTGCTGACGCGCACGGTATCGCCGGGGGCAAAATCAGGAATTTTTACATTCTTTTTAGTGTCTATGAGTGATGAAACATCCATGTCAAGACTCCCTATCTATGTGGATTTTATTATCTTTATCCATCATTCGTTTTACCAGTTTTTTATCTTCCAGCCCTAATTCCGCATTATCCAGTAGTTCCGGGCGGTTTTCTAATGTCCGTTTGATTATCTGCTCCCGCCGCCACTTAGCAATACGGGCATGATTTCCGGAGAGTAATATTTCCGGCACCTTCCATCCCTGGTAGTCTGCCGGCCGCGTGTACTGGGGATATTCCAGCAGTCCCCTGGCGTGAGAATCCTCTAAAGGCGATTCTTCCGAGCCCAGCACGCCCGGCACCAGCCGCAACACGGCATCAGCCACTACCATGGCCGGTAGTTCTCCGCCGGTTATAACATAGTCGCCTATACTTATCGTGTCGGTAGCCAAGTGCTCGGCAACCCTCTCATCGACTCCTTCATAATGTCCGCATATCAGAACGATATGCGATTGCTGCGCCAGCTCCTGGGCAATTTTATGTGAAAACAGCCTGCCCTGCGGCGATAGCATAATTACCGGCAGGTTGGCTTCTTTATCTTTTAAGCCCGATTTAATAGCTGCCACCGCCTCAAAGATGGGTTCCGGCTTCATGACCATACCAGCACCGCCGCCATAGGGATAGTCATCAGTAGTATGGTGCTTATCATGTGCATAGTCACGGATATTAACCGGGTTGATGTTTACCAGCCCGTTGTCTATAGCCCGCTTGAATATTCCGAAGCCGAACGTTGCTTCGAACATCTGCGGGAATATGGTAAGAATATCGATACGCATTTTTCTAATGTATCCCTGCATCCTGAAGAGAATGCTCCGTTACTTCTCCCTTGATTATCTCAACCGCGTGCGGTATTGCCGGTGCTATTACATCAAGACATTCCTGCACCGCTCTAGGGCTTCCCGGCAGGTTGATTATCAGGCAATTGCCCCGCTGCCCGGCTACCCCCCGACTCAACATTGCCGTCGGTGTTTTTTCCAGCGACTTCACCCGCATCGCCTCGGCGAAACCTGGCACAACTCTGTCAACGACTGATAGAGTTGCCTCGGGGGTAACGTCTCTTTTACTTAATCCGGTCCCTCCCGTTGTCAGGATAACATCGATTTTCCCGCTATCCGCCCAACCGGATAGAGTGGCGGCGATAATGTCTTTCTCATCCGGAACGACTTCATATTTCAAAACCTTGCCGTTCACTAAAGAAGCCGCATCACGGATAACCTCACCGCTTTTATCCTGCCGCTGCCCTTTAGAACCTTTATCACTGATGGTAAGTATGCCTATATTTATCATCGCTGTATTCACAAAACAAATTATATTCTACCACAGATATGGCTCAAGTTGGAAGTGTCTTAGCAGTAGTACACATGCTTTCTTTTTCCCATCGGTCGACTTCCCCATTTTTACCCACCGAGAGCGATATTACTTAAATTAATCAGGCGATTTTCACAATAATCGTCACAGATTCGTCACAATTACTTAAAATTTTATGCAAAATACTTGACAAACAACAGTGTGTGTGTTATAAAATGGTAAATCGTGGTGAAATGTGGTAATATAGGGTAACAAGTAGGAGAAAATGTTTTACGGAGAATTTGACTACAAGGTCGATGAAAAAGGACGGGTACCCGTTCCTCCCAAATTCCGTAACTTCACGAAAGACGGCGTTGTCTTAACACCCGGTGCTGAAAGTTGTATAACCGTCTATACGGTAACAGCCTGGAAAAAGCTGTCTGCCACCCTCACCAACAGCCCGCTTTCCCGCAGCAAGATGCGGAAGTTAAGCCGCGCCCTGTTCGCTACTGCCTTCAGCACCAGAATCGACCCGCAGGGTCGCATCGCTATACCGGCGCCGCTCCGCGAGCATGCGCAAATTGCCGACGATGTGGTCGTAGCAGGCTCTAACACCTATTTTGAAATCTGGAATAAGGCACTCTGGGAGGAAGAAAAGGCATCCAGCCAGGAACAGGCGTGGCAGATTATAGAAAGCCTGGAGAATAATAACTAAGAAGATGAACAACAGGTCAATTCCTAGCCATACTCCGGTTCTACTATCGGAAACTCTCAATGCGTTGGGAGTCCAACCGGGCGGTCGGTATATCGACTGCACTATCGGTGGTGGAGGACATGCCGCCGCTATTCTTGAAAACAGCTCGCCGGGCGGCCAGCTGCTCGGCATTGATGCCGACCCCAAAGCTCTTGAAGCCGCGAAGGAGCGGCTTCAGCATTATAAAGAGTCCGCCCTGCTGGTGAACGATAATTTTACACATCTGCAGTCCATCTGTATTAAATATGACTTCTTTCCCGTACACGGTATCCTGTTTGACCTGGGGCTATCGTCGTTACAGTTGAATAGTGAAGGCCGTGGTTTTAGTTTCCAGCATGATGCTCCCCTGGACATGCGTTTCAGCCCTGACCAGAAAGTAAGCGCCGCGGATATTGTGAATACCGCTTCTGAAACGAAGCTCGCCCAGATAATAAAGACTTATGGAGAGGAGCGCCAGAGCAGCCGTATTGCCCGGAATATCATCGAGGGGCGTCCAGTAAGAACCACGCGCCAGTTAGCCCATTTGATAGAGAAGACCGTGGGCCGCAGGGGCAAGATTCACCCGGCTACCAGAACTTTCCAGGCTCTCCGTATCGCCGTCAATCATGAGCTTGAATATATAGAATCGGCCTTAAGGCAGGCCATCGACCTGCTTGGCTATGAAGGCAGGCTCGTGGTAATAAGCTACCATTCGCTGGAAGACCGGATTGTAAAACAATTCATGCAGCGTGAAGCCAAGGGTTGTATTTGCCCTCCCTCCACGCCGGTTTGCGTTTGCGGTCATAAGCCGCGCATAAGACTGATTAATAAAAAGGTAATAACTCCTGCGGAAACAGAAATAAAGAATAATCCCCGCAGCCGCAGCGCCAAATTAAGAGCCGCGGAAAGCATTACCGCCCAGGGGAGTTATTACGCTAATGCTGATGACCAAGCATTTTTATCTGTTGCTAAGTCCAGAGGCTGGCGAAGACCCGCCCTGATACAAAAAATCAGGATGGTTTTCCTGGCAGCTTGATAAAGATATGCAGAGATTCTGAAAGGAGGTCCTTAATTATATGTAATAACTGGGTAACAACAGAGCTTAATATCATCCAGTTACTAAGGAGGGCAGATGAAAAAGAGAAATATATTAGCTTCGCTTGATGTTGGAACTACCAAGATATGCACCATTCTGGCAGACATTACGGATGCGGCGCCCCGCATTGTGGGAGTCGGCATCTCACCTTCCAAAGGTCTTCATAAAGGGCTGGTAGTTAATATCAATGAAGCCAGAGAGTCCATTCGTGACTCGGTGAGAAAAGCGGAGCAGACCAGCAACTTCAGGGTGGAATCAGCCTATGTCGGTGTCACCGGCCGGCATGTTTCATCAAATAATAACCACGGTGTAGTTGCAATTACGCGCAATGACCGCGTCGTACGTCCCGATGACCTTAAACGTGTGCTTACCTCTGCCCAGAGTGTGAAGACACCCGCCGATAGGAAGCTGCTTCATGTGATTCCCCGTCAATATGCGGTTGACGGCCAGGCAGGCGTGAAAAATCCCGTCGGTATGCACGGATTCCGTCTCGATGTCGAAACTCACGTTATCACCGCTGCTGTAACCTCCATTCAGAATCTCGTTAAATGCATTCGCAGCCTCGGAATCGATATCGAAGACCTCGTGCTTGAACCTCTGGCCAGCAGTGAAGCAGTCCTTTCTGAAGATGAAAGGCAAGTGGGCGTGATCATGGCTGATATCGGCGGCGGCACCACGGATGTAGCTATTTTCCGGGAGGGCAGCATCTGGCACACCTCTATTCTGCCGGTTGCCGGCTACCAGCTGACCCGTGATATTGCGATTGGTCTGGGACTGCCGTTTGAAATCGCCGAGGAAATGAAGAAGAAGTACGGCAGTGTGATGCCTGTCTATGAGGGTAAAGGTGATACGGCACCGGCTATATCTAAAGATGGACACGGCGTTTCCTACCAGGACCTATGCGATATTGTTCGCGCCAGAGTCGAGGAAATTTTGAAGCTCATTGTTCTGGAAATGCCCAACTCGAGCTATGAAGAGCTTGTCCCCGCCGGGCTGGTACTTACCGGCGGCAGCTCGAACCTCTCCGGTTTAGCCACTCTCGGAAGAGAAATCTTGAACATGCCGGTTCGCGTAGGCATTCCAGGTAATATGTATGGTATCGGTGATATGCTCCAGGATCCGGCTTATGCCACCAGCGTTGGTCTCCTTCTATGGGGAAACAAATACCAGGGCAAAAAACAGTGGAAGCCCGGCGGATTCGGCGGAGCGATACAAAAATTGGCATCTCAACTTAGACATCTGTTCCGTTAAAAAATAATATAAAGCATAAAATAAAAGGAGGAGGAGATGGCAAGAACAAGTTTCGTTGCTAATCCTGCTAAGATTAAAGTAATTGGTCTCGGTGGTGGCGGTAGTAATGCCGTTACCCGAATGGTTCGAGAAAACATCCAGGGCGTCGAATTCATCGCTATGAATACCGATGCCCAGGCCCTGGCAGTCTGCGAAGCGCCGATGTGTGTTCAACTCGGTCCTAAGCTGACGAGGGGTCTTGGTGCCGGCGGCGATCATCATGTCGGCGCTAAAGCTGCCGAGGAAAACCGTGATGAACTAAAAGAAATCATCGGTGGGGCTGATATGGTATTCCTTACTGCCGGCATGGGCGGCGGTACCGGTACCGGCTCGATTCCGATTATCGCGGAAATTTCCAAAGCCAGCGGCGCGCTGACCATCGCTGTGGTTACCAAACCCTTTGCTTTTGAGGGCACTCATCGCATGGAAACATCGGAGGAGGGAATTCAGAATCTCGTTGACAAGGTCGATACCCTTATCATTATCCCCAACGACCGCCTGATGACCCTCTGTGATAACAAGACAGGTGTGGACAGCGCATTCAAACTGGCCGACGATGTTTTAAGACACGGCGTTCAGGCAATCGCCGAGGTTATCACCACACCCGGCATGATAAACCTCGACTTTGCCGATGTTAAATCCATCATGAAAGACGCCGGGCCTGCCTGGATGTCTATCGGAAAAGGCACCGGACAGAACCGCGCAATTGATGCCGCTAAAGAAGCGCTCGCCAGCCCGCTCCTTGAGGTCTCTATCCAGGGCTCGAAAGGCGTGCTGTTCAACATTGTCGGCGGCAGCACCCTGGCTCTATTTGAAGTCAACCAGGCTGCTGACGTTATCAAGGCCGCTGTTGACCCGGATGCCAACATCATATTCGGCGTTGCTTATGATCCGTCGATGGAACAGGAAGTTAGAATTACCCTTATCGCTACAGGGTTCCATGCCAAGATGGGGATGGGCAAGGTCAATGCTGAAGATGAAGAACTCACCAAGATACTCAAGAACATGAAGACCGAGGAAGAACTGGATATGCCATCGTTCTTGCGTCGGCCCCTCTTTAGCCACAGGAAGACCACAGAAACCAGGAATCCGTATACGATAGAACAGCCGAAGCAGCGCCATTTTCTTTAGTCTTAGCTAAACAATATAAAATTGGTTTGACCTTTTAAAAATATAGGTTATCTAAAAGAGGATAAATCCTCCGCTTTAAGAGGCTGCGGGACGAAATATACCCGCAGCCTTCCTTTTTTATCTCTGGTATTACCATTTGTTCTCGCTAAGACAAGGCATCTTTCACTCGCGATTTCACCACCACAGGTTGACAAATACAATCCTATCTGTTTATCCTATTACTTGGTATTTCTAGTATCTATATGCGCGTTATTACAGGTAAAGTTAAAGGCCGCCACTTGAAGTTCCCATCAGGAACAAAAACTCGTCCGGTAACGGACCTTGTACGCGGCGCTATCTTTTCTATACTGGAAAATCTCAATAAAGATTGGTCGCAGGTACTTGACCTGTTTTCCGGCAGTGGCGCCCTTGGCATCGAAGCCCTTAGTCGCGGTGCCGGCTGGGCAGACTTTGTTGAAAACCAGAGTAAGTGTTGTGATATAATAAAGGAAAATCTAGTAACTACAGGTTTTTCTTCACAGGCTAGAATATATTGCTGCAGCGTTGATAAAGCGCTCTCTTTTCTTGACAAGGAGTACAATATCATATTGATGGACCCGCCCTATTCCAATACCACTACCGGCGATATCATTAACCGGCTGGCAGGTTCCAGTCTGGTTGGGTTTGAGACAACCCTGGTTGTCACCCATTCTTCCCGCTCCCCCCTGGATAGTAATTATGCTGCTCTCAATCTCATCAAAGCACACCGGCATGGTGATACCTGCATTTCCATTTTTCAAAAGGAGGTCGGCTCTTGATTGTTGCTCTTTATCCTGGAAGTTTTGACCCGATAACCAACGGGCATATTGACATCGCCACTCGGGCATCCGAGCTTTTCGATAAAACTATTATCGGCATATTTGCTACTCCGGAAAAACGACTCACCTTTACCCTCCCGGAACGTGTTGATATGGCAAAAAAAGCGACCGCTCATCTTACCGGAGTCGAGGTAATACCTTACACCAACATTACCGTGGAATTTGCTAAAGAAGTTAAAGCACAGGTACTGGTACGCGGTCTTAGGGCTATTGGCGACTTCGAGTGGGAGTTTGAAATGGCGATGATGAACCAGATGCTCTCACCAGGCCTTGAAACTGTGTGCTTCCTGGCCAGCCAGGAATACCAGTTCCTTAGTGCCAGTTTGATAAAAGAAGTAGCCAGCCTCGGAGGCGATGTATCCAAACTGGTTCCCTCGCATGTCGCGGAAGCCCTGAAGAAAAAGGGCATGGGTAAAAAGTGATGATACGTACAGGATTTTTTCCTGTTTATTAGTATTTTCCAGGACAAATTCAGGAGGTAGTTTTAATGGCGTACAAAATCACAGACGAGTGCATCAGTTGTGGAGCCTGCGAGCCGGAATGTCCGGTGCAGGCAATCAGCGAAGGTGAGACTGTTTATGTCATCGATCCTTCGAAGTGTGTTGAGTGCGTGGGGCATCATGAATCGCCTAAATGCGCGGAAATATGCCCGGTTGATGCGGCCCAGCCAGACCCCGACCATCCCAGGAAGTAATAAGTTGACGTTTTTTTATTAAATATAATAGCGGGGTGCGATAGTCTGAAACTAAAAGTTACCCCGCTATTATCCTTTTTACATTTCAATTTCATCTGTGACTATATATGACGAGGTTGGGTTTTTTTTAACCATTATTCAAAGAAATAGTGTATGACCTCGAATTCAGACGGCAATAGTCCCAGCACAATACCGAATTTATCCAGCAGGAAATTGGCCATACCTGAACCGGTAATTATATCAAAGCCACTTGGCCCGTACTTCATCCACATCGCCAGCAACGCCCCGATAAAAATAGTGCCTGTCAGGAGGCCTATAACAGCGCCCCCCAGCTTATCTACCCAACCCAGCAATACGGCTGATATTATTTTCTTCACGATAAACGCAATTATCATCGCTGCAATTATTGTTAACACAAGAATAATGATAAATGCTACAATACCCGCGACGCCGTAATCCGAAATAAATGACAATTTATCGGCTAAACCATCCGAGTAGCGTCCCGCCAGCACGACGCCGATAATACCGCCGGCCAGCGTAAACAGGACTTTGATCAGCCCCGCCTGAATCCCCGAGAAAACAGAAATGACCAAGCCGATTATTATCACTATATCAAGCCAGTTCATATCCACCTCCTTGATAAATTATTCAATCGTCTACCTCATATTAATACTAGCTGTCTTATGTTTCAATACACCAGCTAATTTGATTCAACCTCTCCAAGTTCTTTAGCCCTCTGATATGCCGCTTTAACCGCTTCAGTGATGATTCCAGCCAGGTCAGTTTTTTCAAATACTGTTATCGCGCGTTCGGTAGTGCCGCCTTTGGAGGTAACGTCGCGGCGCAGTTCCGCCGGTGTTTTATTCGACGTATTCATCAATTGAGCTGCGCCAAGCAGAGTTTGCTTTACCAGATTCTCGGCTTCGTTTCTTGCCAGGCCTAAATCCACGGCCCCATCGATCAGCAACTCCGCGAATAAATATAAATAAGCCGGACCGCTACCGCTTATCGCTGTGACCATATCCAGGTAATCCTCTTTATCAAAGTAAATTTCTTTGCCCATCGCGCCCAGAATTAACTTCGCCCATTGTTTTTGTTCTCCGGATACTTCTTTTGTGGCCGTCCAGCCGCTAATGCCCAGCCCGATTTGCGCCGGCGTATTGGGCATTGCCCTGACGATATTTCTATGCATGGTTCGTTCTTGAATAGTATTTATCTTCACACCCGCGGCTATCGACACAACAAGCTGGCCGACTTTTAAATGTCCTTTCAGTTCATCCAGCACTTGATTTATGTTTTGAGGCTTTACCGCCAGGACTACCACTTCCCTGCCATTGATAGATTCTATATTCCTGGTCATAATAGTGACGCCATATTCACTCTTTAAATATTGGAGCCGGGATTCACTGACGTCACTAACGGAAATATCCGATGGCTGGCAAATCTTCTTATCCAATAAAGACCGGATAATAGCTTCCCCCATTTTCCCACCGCCGATAAATGCGACTCTCATATTGCTACTTCACCACGATATTTACCAGTTTCCCGGGCACATAAATGACCTTTAATATCTGTTTCTCCTCGATAAATGACCGTACCCTCTCCAATCCCATCGCCAGCGTCTTGGCCTCTTCTTCTGAAACAGCTACCGGTGCCGCCACCCTATCTCTTACCTTTCCATTTACCTGCACTACCAGCGTAAATTCATCGCTCGTTACCAGATT
>Ga0154649_1073_pt1 | contig 21258 bp, 12 predicted proteins | sample Rifle2008BG13ft_FD_116078 | JGI IMG/M metagenome (GOLD analysis project Ga0154649, IMG submission 116078) | Chloroflexi bacterium RBG_13_51_18
GGGACCGAGGCCAATCACCAAAAGATCGCATACTCCAATCCTCAGCGGCTCCTCTGATGTTTCTTCATACGTAGAGTTTTATCTCACTTACCCGAGGTTTTCAACCGGGCAAAGGCAATTTATTACCTTTTCATTTATTTCGGTTTCCTATCAATCAAAAAGGAGGGAGGAAAAGCAGCTGGTGGAGCTGACCGGGATCGAACCGGCGACCTCTTGACTGCCAGTCAAGTTGGCCAAGACGGACCGGATTCCACTCCAATACCATCCTCTTTCTTATAAGATGTAATGAAGACAGCAGTGCAAGCAAGAACCGGATGACCTTTGAGCTTTGCCTCATCGTTGACTTTCATTAGGAAGCAGTTCATTATTCTGAACAAGGGAGGTAACAATATGAATAAATCCAATCAAAAAAGGATTACTCCGAACATTACGCTCAAAACGCGCTCCGCCCGCACGCTTATCCTTATTCTGCTGGCCGCCATTGTACCGGTCAATTCGGCTATGACCCCACTGCTAGCTCAGCCCCGCCCCCCTATGACTGACGAGGAGAGGGCGAAGCGCTGGGCAGTCGAGAACGAGCTCGTCTCACTCGCCGTTATCGAGCGAAAGTTAATGATCCCGATGCGCGACGGCGTCCGCATCGCTGCTGACGTCTATTACCCGAAGGACTCCTCCAAGAAATACCCTGCGATCTGGGTGCGCACGCCCTACAACTTCAACTACTGGGACATCTCGTGCGGCTGTCCCCGGGACATGAGTGGGGCGCTCAACGCGGTCAAGCACGGCTACGCCTGGGTCGATATGCAGGAGCGCGGCCAGTTCTTCTCCGATGGCGAGTGGGACGTCCTCGGCTTTCCCTTCACGGATGCCGAGGATGAGGTCGCCTGGATCGTCGCACAGCCGTGGTCAAACGGAAAAGTCGGAACTACTGGCTGTTCATCGACGGCCGAGTGGCAGATCGGCGCCGTAGCCCAAGACCTCCCGGGGTACGCGGCCTTCAACGCCCAAGGCTTCGGCTGCGGCGTCGGGCGCATCGGCCCTTTCTATGAACAGGGGAACTGGTACCGCGGCGGCGTCTTCATGATGTACAACATCGAATGGTTCTACGGAAACCAGAAGCCGCAGCGTCCGATGTTTCCGCCGGATACCTCCCGGGAAGATCTGATCCGCTTGTCCAAAGCCTGGGACCTCGCGGCCCGGATGCCGCCGGTCGTCTGGTCGAAGGCGTTCTGGCATCTCCCCGTCCAGGATATCCTCAAGGCGGTGGAAGGACCGAAGGGCCCCTTCGCAGATCCTATATCCGTGGGAAGCGGCGGAGAAATGATAAAGCGCACCCCAAACGACCCGAGGTGGTATAAGGGCGCGCTCTTTCACGACAACATGCGCATCAACGTTCCGGGCCTGTGGTATATGTCATATTACGACATCGCCATTGCACCCAACATGGAGATGTATAATTTCGTCCGGCGGACGGCGAAAGGAGAGGCGGCTAACCAGCAGTGGGCTATCATCGCCCCGGTCGGGCACTGCCAGTTCACCCGGGCGACAGAGAAGACAATCGTCGGTGAGCGCGACATGGGGGATGCCCGGCTTAATTACGAGGAAATTATGTACGCCTTCTTTGACCGTTTCCTCAAGGGTGAGAAAAGCACCATGCTCGATACTTTGCCAAAGGTGTCTTATTATACAATGGGGATGAATAGGTGGCAGAAGTCGGACACTTGGCCGCCCATGGACGCGAAGCCGATAACGTTCTACCTATCGAGTGGCGGCAAGGCCAACACGCTGAACGGCGACGGGGAGCTTGTCCTAAAGCCACCGTCGACCGATATGCCGGACAAGTTCACCTATGACCCGATGGATCCGGTCCCGACGCGGGGAGGCTACCGCACGACGGGAAATGCGGGGGGAATTGACGGCTCCTACGACCAGCGCAAGGTTGAAGAGCGACCCGACGTCCTGGTCTATACCTCAGCCCCGTTCAATAAGGGACTTGAGGTCACCGGATGGATGACGCCGACTCTCTACGTGTCGTCGGACGTCAAGGACACCGATTTCACGGTGAAGGTCATCGATGTCTATCCGGATGGCCGGGCCTTCACTCTGGACGAATCCATCCAGCGCATGCGCTACCGGGAGGGGTACGACAAGCCCCCGGTGTGGATGGAAGCCGGGAAAGTGTATAGGGTCACGCTACTGCCGCTCGTGACAAGCAACTACTTCGACGTTGGCCACCGGCTTCGGGTCGAGGTGAGCAGCAGCAGTTTCCCCGAGTACGAACGCAACCTTAACACGGGCGGAAATAACCATGATGAGGTGAAGGCTATAGTGGCGCATAATTCAGTTCACCACTCGGCGAAGTATCCCTCGTCGATCACGCTTTCCGCGATGAAGTCTCTAAATGAAAATCCGCGATAAAGGGAACGGCGGATCTGCGACAGATCGTGGGCAAATTTAGAGGAAATGGCAAGGAATTCTAGCTGAAATTTTTCGATTTCCAGGCACGGGGATGCTGCCAGGAGGCAGCATCAGATTGATTTGGGATGATATGGCTATGAACAATTGTGAGAAAGCTTATTAATTGTATGATAGGCATTCTTCATTTTTTCTGCATTTGATAACACTTGACTGGCTGCAGTTAGATCCTGAACAGCATTGCCCACCGACTTGAAAAGAGTTATCTCGCTCTCAGAACTCCTCCCCGGCTTTAGTCCCGCTAGGATTTCTCCAATCTCAGCCTGAATATTTTTTTTGTCTATAAGGCCCTGCTGCATGGGAATGATTAAGTCTCCTGCCTCAGACAGGCTTGAATCCCTATGGTCAACTACTATCTTAGCCCTAACAACAGTCTCGCCGGGTATTTCGCGCACATGAGGTTTATAAGACCCAACAGCATTGATATGCACGCCAGGCTTCAGGTCTCGGTCAACGAAAACTGGAGACCCAGATGTGGTAACCGTACAGATAATGTCGGCCTGTCTAAGTACCTGTGACGACTCAGCAATCTCAATATCCAAGAGGAGTTTTTCCCTCATCTCGTTGATATATTTCTTAGCTATTTCAGCGTCTAACTCAAAAATATAAGCTTTCTTGATCGGCCGAACAGCAACTATGGCTTCTAGTTGGGTCCTCCCTTGAATACCCGCCCCGAAGATCGCAGCTACCTGGGCATCTTGTCTAGCCAGTACATCTGTAGCCGCTCCCGAGGCTGCCCCAGTCCTCAAGGCGGTTAAATAACTTCCATCCATGACTGCCAACGGCACTCCTGTAGAGACGTCAAGGACAAACATAAGAGCATATACAAGTGGCAGGCCTTTACGGGGGTTATCATCACATAAGGAAATAACCTTGAGGCCTATTTGTTTGCATTTGGGAAGATAGGAAGGCATTATCAGAGTCGTTGTCTTATACTCGGGGATTTCAAGATGCGTCCGGGGCGGGACAACTGCCTGCCCAGAGGAAAGTTGAATAAAAGCTTCCTTGGCTACTTTAATCGCCTCATGCATGGGCAATACGCGCTTTATGTCTTCCGCTGTAAAAAACCTCAAATTAAAAAGTAGGCTCATCTCATTTCTCCTAAATAACCGACTTTATTATCCTTTCCAGAACCTCTGAAGCAAATGTAATTGGAATGGACTCTTGCCGAATTATGGACAAAAGGAGATTGCTGCTGTCTGTGCTGGAGAATCAATTTAGGGTCCGCTCCCCTTGGCTTGTTCCATTTTATTTGAATGTATAACCCTTGGCGCAATGAAAAACCATGCCCAACCCAGGCACTGCACTAATAGAAACCCCGCAAAGGTTACTTGAAACGCAAGTTGAGGACTCGCGCCAGAGCCCTTTAACGCATCGATCGCCACACCCATCAACCATTGCCAGACGAATGCGCCCGCGAACAATAGCGTGTTGTGAGCAGTGTTAGCACGGCCAGCATGTGTTTTAGGAAAAGCCGGTCCAATAGTGCACTGCGCCAGGATCAAAGATGTAGAAGCTAAAGCATAAAAGAGCCACAACCACCAAGCGCCACGCTCGCCCAACGCAACAATTATTGCCTGAACAACAAGCCCCACTGCCATTAACTGCAATGCATAGCGGATTACCGGAATTCCACGGCGCTCCAACTTGGGTGTTAGATAACTGTTGAAAACAAATCCGCCAAGAAGTGTAAGGTTAAACCAAAAGAGAATCCTTGCCGTTACGATAGCAGAATGACCCAATACTTCCACCATCCAGGGGCCGATCCATAGAGTTTGAATGGCAGTGAAACCGCCGTAATTGACTGCACCCAGCAGCATTGTCCGCAAAAAATAAGGATGCTTAAAAATCATACTGTAGCCCCTGGTCTCAGTCTTCTGCGGCAAGGCAATCTGTAGAGGCAGTTTACGACCCCGCAACGGACTTTCTGCAATCCGCGGCAATGACCAGATCAGTACAATAGCCACTACCATTAACACCGCCATGCCGGCAAATATGCCCCGCCAGCCCACAACCGGCAACAGGGACCGCGCCGGTATTGTAGTCAGCAGTACTCCGGACGTGCCCGCCACAAGCATCAATGACCCTAGCTGACCTTGACGGTCCGCCGGATACCACGCCCGGAATGCTGTTAATGCCGCCATAAGGCAAACCGAAACCCCAGCCCCAATTAAAGCCCGGGCAAGCCATAGAATGCTGAAGTTGTGCGCCAACGAAAATAATATTGAACCAGCGCACGCGACCAACAACGCCAATGATTCAGTGCGACGCGGCCCAACCCTATCGAGGCCAATCCCAAGAGGCAGTTGCATCAGTCCAAAGGCAATGAGGTAGGCGCTGGAGAGTAGACCGAGATCGCTATGACTCAGCTGTAAATCACTCATCAAGTCCGTTGCGATCACCGCGTTGATTGCACGAAACGCGTACGACAGTACATAGGCAAAGGCAAAGGGCAAAAAGACCCTTATGGCCAATGCTCCCGTGATCGGGAGTTGCGGCGTTTTCAAAACGGCCTGATTTTGTTCGTTCAGCAAGCGAGGCCTCCTTTAGCTCACGATCTAGCACCGCACGATTAGCCGTGCCCCAAACTTCGGCAATATTGGCGCCTCTGCAGGAATCACAGCTTGCCAGTCAAATTTAATTTGAATACATTCACATTGCCCAAAAGAAGAGAACAAAATGATGCCGGCCGGTAGGTAAAGAGACAGTCCAGCATCATTGTACACAAGCCAAACTTCTATCCCTTATATCTCAAGTTTTATGAAGCTCTAAAAAAATCAATAGGCCAAAAATTCGGCCAAACATAGGTTTATAGTATTAAGGTTTCCAACCAGATAGAAGAGCAATTATGCAAATCCGACTGTGGCAATTGACTATTTACTTTTGCGCTTTCTCTAAAAGTGCACGCCACCAGTCTGGAGCCTCATGTACCTTAGAAACCCAAGATTTATCATAATACCAAGTTATAAGATAAGCGGCTAATTCTCGCCAGGTATCTAGAACGCGGTTCGCATTTTCTTCACAGTAGGCACTCAAGTACTCTATAGCTAAAGATGGATTCTGCTCGTATAAACTATAGGCCTCCTCATCAATTGCTGCTTGCCTATTAAGTTCACGACTTTCCAGTGCAATCTGCAACTTTTGAACTTCTTTTATCATGTGTTCATACTGGAGCCGAGTCCAATTTGCCACAAGGTTAAATATCCAGAAAGCAGAGTCCCAGCTAAAATTAGTTTCGATTCCTGTAGTATACGCCTTAGGAAGTCTTGTGACCCCGGCATAGAAGGGGACATAGACAGTGGCATCACCCCATCCCCCAATCCCTACCCACATAACTCCCCCTATCGGGTCTGGGAGCCAATTCCTGCTCTGACTGATGACTATTGATGGACCAGTTAGATCTGGAATCGTATCCCTCATATTTGGCGTTCCCGCTGGCCACCAAGGACATCTAAAAGGTCCTGCGGCAAGTCCTTTGGTGCGGTCAAATTCTGTGCCTTCTAGTTGGTCAGCTAAGATTTTTCTAATATCCAAAATAGTGAGTTTCTTGTCAGGCTTGATAGGATTGGGATACCCATCTGCGTCTGGCTTCAGGTTCTGGGAGGGAGCAACAAGACTGAGTGCCCTCCACACGCGAATATTGTTCGACTTTTTTCCCCAATATGCCAGGTCCCACCGGAATGGCTTCCCTCCCTTGGGATCCCACCACCCATGTTTTATAGCCAACGATTTTACGTTTGACGATGCCATAAAATTTGCTTTATCCGCTAGATCAATTTCACCGATGATACTCTCATTGGCACTTATCGCAAATTTGTCATCCGGAATCCTCATTGCGCACCATGCCGCGCCTGGTTCGCCAGAATTTTTCTTCCAGTTCGGCCCAGCGGGAACGATCTCGAAGGCCCAAACTTCATTTTTATCAGCTAATGAAAGGAATTCTCCAACTTCTGGCTGCCAAGCGTTCCAGCCGTACTTCTCCATGAGAGAGCCAACGATTTCAATAGCTTCTCTTGCCGTTGAAGCTCTTTCTAAAGCAACTTTTGTTACATCGGTTAACCTCAGTATCGCATCAGAATTCTTTGAAGGGCTTAATTCTTTCCGACAACCTCCTCCGAGCGTTGTTTCACCAACCGACACTTGCTTCTCGTTCATAATAGGCCACCAATCGCCCATTACATGGGCATAGGTATGTTCGACCTCGGGTATTTCCTGAGTGGGGCCTGATCGAACAGGGGGGGCTACTTCCAACCTATTTTTATCATATTCGTTATAACCTTTGACGACGCGAGTATCGCCACGACCATGTGATGCAGCTGGGACAAGCCAAATTCTCACGCAACCGGCGGTTTGAGTGGAGACGACAGATCCATCGAGCATGGCGTCCTTCCCTATCATAAAAGAATTGCACTTATTCACTAACACCGAAACTGACGATGCCGATGGAGCTGAGACATAACCTACCGAGAATAGGAGAAGTAATAAAGCAGCTAACATGGGAGTCATGACAGCATTCTTCCCTTTCTTATACATCTAATTCCTCCTTATTTTGGCTATGGAGACTAAGTACTAGGTGCAATAATCATCTATGTCTTTGAACCTTATTATCAAAACGCACCCCTTGAACTCAACTTCTCCCCTCCAATTATTCCTGCTGGAAAGGAATTGTTGTTCTATTTATTACCTTTCTTCTTCTTTTCTTCTTCTTTATTCCTAAAATTCAAACCTTACACCCAGCTGGACGAGTCGTGGAAAACCAGCTTCGGTCGGTTCTTGGAATAAGGAGCTTGTCATGTTGCCCACAGGCACGGTAAAGTTGACAGCGTTGGTTAAGTTAAACATCTCGACGAAAAGCTGGATACGGAAACGGTCGATGTCAATGAACTTCGCTAGCCTTGCATCAAAGGTAAAATAAGAATCACTATTTACCCTGGCCGCGTTCCTGAACGGATAATCAGGCGCATAGTCGATCCATGAGTTATCATTGTTGTCATCATTTCCGGTATAGATCGAGTACGGGAGCGCCGACCTGTAGGCTATGATTCCACTCAGTGTGAAGCCTAAGGGCAGATCTACCGAGCCGAAGATGTTCACGCGATGGCGGGCGTCATTGTCAACCGGACCGTAATCTACGCTCCTGTCCAGCTCGTTGGTGGCATAGTTTGTGTCTCCAGCCTCGACGTTGGCCTCGCCTTTGGAAAGCGTATAGTTAACCTCAAGGGCCCAACCATTGGAGTACCTTTTCCTAAGAGTGAAGTATACGCCCCTGTAGTTGGATTTTCCTCCGGCTTGGAGGTCATACCAATTTGCGATGGTCGGATCTTGACGCACGCCGTTAATCATCGGGTTATAGTTTATAGCCCAGTAGAGGTGATAGCCCTTTGAAAGAACCAAATCTACACTCCCCGATAGATCTGGCAACAACGCCCTGTCAATTCCCAGGGTATACTGAATGCTATATGGAGTAGGACCTTGGGTAAAAGTGAGCAATTCCGCAGGGAAAGTCAGTTCGCCGCCAGGAAAGAAGGGGTTGGGCTGATACGGATCTGGATACCCCGGGTTGTTTATAAACCTTATACTGTATTCGGCCTGGCTTATCACTGAGACGTAGACGGTATTGCCCATTGTGCCATTGGTATATTTTCCAATTCCACCTCTGATGGCAGTCTTTCCATCACCTGTAGCATCCCAACTGAATCCGATTCTGGGGTCCCAGTTGTATTTGTTATCTGTCTTAAACTGCTCCTGGTTGGGATTCTGATAATAATAATAGTGGCTGTACCGCAACCCTATATTGAAAGTCAGGCTGGGCACAGGCTGCCATTTGTCCTGAATAAAGCCGGCAATGCTCCTACACCTGAACCATTCCGTGCTGGGTGCTAGGGCGTTCCAATAAAATAGGTAGGGATAGGTCGCCGCGCTGCTGGCGTCAAAGGGTTCGTCTGTGTCGAACTCGAAGATCCCAGGATATCCCCACATGCTTGTGACCTTGCTGTCTATATAGTTGAAATCGAAACCGAGCTTTATGCTGTGTTTGCCGAGAAAGATAGAGAAATGGTCTATAATCTCGTATCTTTTCTCTGGCCATGTCATGGGATTCCCCCAGTATTTGCCAAAATTTCCTGAGGGCCTGTTAACCTGGTAAGTGTCGGGCCCGGCCGAGATATCGTTTCCGATTGTTTCATAGAAACGGTTGGAATACTGTGTCTTTACTTCATTCATAGTATTGCCCGTCGGAAACAGAGTCCAGTTCGCCTGAAAGACATTGTCTTTTCTGGTATCATCATAAGCCCGATCTCTGGTGTTGAATCCCCCGACCCCAGCATTTTTTGTGATGGGATAATCCAGGGTGTACCTAAAGGACAGCATGTTTTTCTCGTTTAACTGGTAGTTAAGCTTGAGCATCACCTGATTATTATCTTCATTTACCGGAATCGATTCCGATGAAACGAGGGGAGAGCTAATAACCGCGTACGAATCTTTTCTAGTACCTTCATAGGAGATGAAGAAGTGAAGTTTGTCTTTTACAATCGGACCGCCAAAAAAGCCACCGAACCGGTGTTGTGAATACTTTTCCTTTTCGATGTCCCTGGCAAAATAATTCTTGGAATCAAACGCCTCACCCCTGTAAAATTCATAGATACGGCCTCTGAATTGATTCGTGCCAGACCGTGTGATGGCGCTCACAACTATTGCGGAGGCATGACCGTATTCTGCGCTGAACTGGTTGACAAGCGTCCGGAATTCCTGGATGGCGTCGGCTGGCAGATCAGACCTCTGCACGTTGTAATAGGCAAATTCATTGCTGACGCCATCAACGCGCACTTCTGAACTGCCCTGCGGCTGCGCACCTGCACGGAGGGAATCCCAGCCATATGTTTGGGCCGATGCTCCGGTGACTCCAGCGTTGAGGAGTGCCAACTGGGTAAAACTTCGATCGAGGAGTGGAAGTTCGTCGATTTCTTTGCGTCCCGTTACCGAGCTAATTTCCGATTTGGTGACCTCGATGATGGGGGCCTCTGCCTCAACTAAGACCTCTTCTAGCACGCTTGCCTGTTTTAGCTTAAAGTCCAGCGTAATGTTTGCACCAACGTTGAATGTCACTCCTTTCCGTATTGCAGTTGTAAAACCAGACAAAGATACATCGACTTCGTACTTTCCGGGATCTATTCCCGAAATCCTGAAAGTCCCGTCAGGGCGTGTAAGTGCAGAATAGGAGTATCCTGACTCAATATTTTTTAGGTTTATTTCTGCTCCGGGCAGTGGTGCGTTTTCTTCATCAGTAACCGTTCCCTGGAGAGCAGCTAGCGTCACTTGGGCCATAGCTGTTGTGCCCAGTAAGCCCAATGCGGCAACTGCCAATAAACCCACAAAAACTAATTTCCTTAAATCTTTCATGTTTGCTCCTTCCATTGTGAGTTGATATGAGATATATCATATATTTGTTTCAAAATATATCCCCACTCAAAAGCAAATGTCAAGCACTTTTTTGTTTCTTTGCTTGGCATCAATATTTCCAGCAAACTAAAGTTTTCCAATTATGTTCCCGAAAGCCAAGGACCTGCACGTTCATACGTGGGTATATCGATAATGGGACACATCTGGGCACTTAATTTATGAAACCTCAAGGTCTTAATTCCAAAAAGGTATCCCCTATTATTTTTCTTCATCCCTGCAGAATCCCAGGGCCCGATGATCAGAGATAGATGGAGAAAAGGCTCTCTCCTCTGGCATACTACGTACGTCCAACCGGATAATGTGTTTGACTTGGAAAATAAGGCTTATGGAGTTCCTTGGGTTCCTCACCCGCTGGAGCTTTCAACTACTTCTTTATCTGTGCAATTAAGGCTTTTACCTGATCGGCCAAGGTAGAATCGGGCTGGAGCTCAAGGTATTTTTCAAGATTCTCCACTGCTTCTGCCATTTGCCCTTGTTTGATATGAGCTAGCGCTAACTGGTAATATGCAACGGCGAACTCGGGTTTTATACTTTTCGAAGTGAGGAAGTTTTGGATAGCTTTCTCAGTTTCATTATTCTTATAATAGATGATTCCGATATTGTAATAAGCCTCGGCGTTACCCGGCTGAAGTTCAAGTGCCTTATCAAAATGGGACAAGGCCCTGTCGTTCTGGCCTTTTTTGAAATAACTCTCTCCAAGACCGAGATAGACCTCCAGCAAGTCCGGCTTTAATTCTTTGACTTTTTCGAGGTAGCCTATGGCTTCATCCAGCTGTCCGGTCCTTAGAAGGCTAAGAGCGAGCCCATAGTTGGCATCGACATTATCTGGGGAACGATCGATGACCCTCTGAAAAGCAGCAATCGCTTCTTCGAATTGACCGGCTTGGAAGAATCTTGTCCCTTCGGCAATTCCCGGATCTTGCTCGACTTTGGCCTGCGCTTTCTCAAAAATAAGCTTAACGCCTTTATTGCCGCTAGTGTCAACTGTGAATTCGCTATTAAGAGGATAATATGCGTCTTGTTCAATTGAAATGATATATTGACCGGGCGGAATTCCTACCCTCATGAATCTACCTTCTTTATTGGACTTAACAGAGAACTTGTTTCCTAGGCTTTTATCGGTGAAGACTATCTTTACATTTTTCAAGGGGTTTCCTTGGCCGTCAACAACAGTTCCTTCTATAACGGACTCTTGAGCCAGACTTAGAAAACCGGCAGATGCGAAGGACACAAAAAAAATAAGTATCCAAAGAGGATATCGGTCTGAAGGAATGAGTCCCATCGAAACCTCCTTACTGCCCAGGCAGCGAACAGAAGAGGGTTGGGATTACCCTCAATTTACCAGCAAATATTGATACTGCCCATTCACGGTAAGAATTAAAAAACCATATATCAAAATTTCTATAACTCTGCGTATAAAAAAGCTCTATTGTTTAATAATTCTTCCATCCTGAATGATTATTTGAGCGTGACGGAGAGCTCTTATATCATTCAGTGGATCCCCCTCAATGACCAAAAGATCTGCCAATTTTCCCTTTTCGATAGTCCCTATCTTGTCAGATGCATCGCAGATTGCCGCGTTGATTTTCGTAGCTGCTGTGATGGCTTCCATAGGAGTACATCCATTCTCAACAAATCTTTCAATTTCTTCAAAATATACCTCGGGATACTCGACCATAAAATCCTTAACAAAATCAGTCCCAACGCCCATTTTTACGCCTGCCGCCTTTAGCTTCTTAAAAATCTCTGTCGACTCCTGATATCTTCTTATCTTCTCCTGCTCCTCTGGGTGGCTTTTCTTAGTAACATCAGCTAATTTCTGGAACACTGATAATGTCGGGACACAAAAAATATCTTTATCAGCTATCTCTTGGATAAGGTCGTCCGGAATCCATTGAGCATGTTCAAGACAATCGGCACCCGCTTCGACTGCCCATCGTGTAAAATCGTAGTTCTCCAAAAAATAGTGGTGGACTAAAACAAGCTTTTTCCATGCATGGGCTTCTTCTACTGCTTCCTTAATCTCCTCTCTTGAATAGGGTGGCAAAATCTTTATAAGGTCAGCTCCCATATCTATATTCTTCCTAACCGCTCTGCGCCATTCTGCCGGTCCATCTGCCTCTATCACTCTACCTCTCCCATCCTCTGTCGCATGACCACCTGTACACGTAATACCTAGACCGACAACAATGGGACGAGATCCAATAAACAGTCGTTCACGGTAAGCCTTCTTTGCGACGATTCCGACATTATTTCTAGAAAGCAAATCTTCTACTGTGGTAATTCCCGCTATCAGGTATTGATGAAGAAAATAGCCTGCCCGAAAGGCTGCAATGGCATCATTGTCCAACAAGCACTCCAAGTCTGATGTGGGGTATGTAAAGTGAACATGAGCATCGATCAATCCAGGAATAACCGTTTTCCCCTTTGCATCAATAATCTCGGCATCTTTGGGCAGAACAACCCTTGCTCTTGGGCCAACAGCCGTAAACCTGTCTCCGGTGATAACAATTATTGCATCATCCAACGCGGGTGAGCCGGTCCCGTCAATTAATCTTGCGCCTGCAATTACTAAGCTCTTTGGTTGTTTATCCACCTCCCCGTAGAGGCCAAAAATGACCAAAGGCACGGCAAAAAAGATGCAAATACCAATTTTCGCAGCTCTCATAATTTACCTCCAGTTTTTATTTGTAAATTTTCTCTTGCCAGCATATCATATTTAATATATTAGATTTTTATATATGTCAACTGGCGGTCAGTTCCTAAACAAATTACTCTGCGAAAAATATCATAATCCAATAACAGCTAAGGACATCGCCGTCATTAAAGTTCAATTCTTTTTTCAGCATTTTGTAAATAATACCAAAGCTTTTGACATTTGTCGAAATAATGGTTTATTTATATTTTATTGATTCCAGATCAATAAGCTTAAAACCGTGCTTATCCTGTTGATCAATAATGAAGCGTAATGCCCTTAAAAAAGAAAAGGAGGAGGAAAATGAAAAAGATAATGAATGCTAGCTTATTGATTTTAGTGTCACTCTTTTTAGGTCTAAGCTACGCCCAAGCAACAGAAGCCAAAAAGATAGTCATTGCCAACGAGATCGTGGACGTTATTGGTCCCTCCTGCAAGATGATTGGACCTATACAAAGCGGGGGAATCATCATTGCCACCCCAGAGGCGGCATGTTTCGGACCGATGATCACCCCTCATTTAAAAAGTGGGCATACTCTAACAATTCCAGTATCCGTGGAAGGTGCAGAGGTAGGCGATTCCGTAGCCATCAAGATCAGGAGGATAAAGGTGCTAGCATTAGCTACCGCATCCGGCACAGAAATTGCTATCGAGGGCCGCTACATTGGGGAAGCCGACATCGCCGCGCGCTGCCCGAAATGCGGAACAATCAATCCACCCACGGAACTTAAGGGAACAGGACCCGAAGCCATCTGCTGCAAGATCTGTGGTACGCCGTGCATCCCCTATCGGGTTACTAATGGCTATACTATAATCTTCGACGAGGATCGTAGCATTGGGGTGACTGTTCCCAAGGCGACAACAGAAGAAATCGCTAAACAAGCGTACGAATATTCAGCTGTTCCTAGGAACGGACTGTCATACCCCGTAACACTGCTAAGTTTGGCCGATCTTCCTCCTGGAATCATAGCCCGAGTTCGGCCAATGATAGGAAATATAGGGACCATCCCCGCCGTCGATATGCCAAGCTCTCATAACGCTGGAGACCTTACCGTTTTCCTGGTAGACGCCCCTTTTAAGTTGGCCATCGCCAAAGCGGATGAGGCCAAGCGCACCGATGCTCACATGGACATTGACAACGTGCGTGAGGGGGCCATCATTATTGCTCCAGTTAAGGTGCCTGGAGCAGGCATCGTGGTGGGTGACGTGCATGCTATGCAGGGGGATGGGGAAATCGCCGGCCATACAACCGACGTAAGCGCAGAAGTGACCCTGGAAGTAGAGTTAATCAAAGGGCTAAACTTGGATGGCCCTATACTTTTGCCTAATAAGGAAGATCTTCCATTCCTGGCAAGATTATATAATGACGATCAGCTAAGAAAGGCTGGTGTCATAGCAGACAGACTTGGTTTCGCCATTCAAAAGGACTTATTGCCCATCCAAGTTATCGGTAGTGGATCCAACTTGAATGAAGCGGTAAGATGTGGGGTAGAGCGTATGGCAAGACTCGCGGGGATAAGCCCCGAAGCAGTAAAGAACTGGGTAACTCTGACGGGAGGAGTGGAGATCGGACGCCTCCCAGGTCTAGTCACGGTAACCATGATGGTACCTATTGACAAGCTGAAAGAGCTAGGCATCGCTCACTTGGCTCAGGGGCAATATCTCGAATAACTTCCTGCATCTACAAGGCATATAGATTCGTGGGAGTAGCTCTTTCAAACTCTGTTTTTGGCCTGCTCAGAAGATAGACCGTTTGAGTGGTATCCTAATTACCTTATGATATTATCTGGGTTTTTTCGCTGGAAAGCAGAAGGCGAGTTGACATAGCTGCCTATATCTAATATTCTTATTGCTTGCTAGGCAAAGAAAGGGAATGGAGCTTATGCAGGCTAAGGGCATATTGAACGTCAAATCGTTAAAAGAGCAGGTCTATGAATACCTTCGAGTTCAGCTGCGAAACGGCACGATCATGCCTGGTTCAGCAATTGACTTAGAAGAAACGTCCAAGAAGCTCGGCGTGAGCCGAACGCCTCTCCGCGAAGCTCTTTTGCAGCTTGAGATGGAAGGTTTCGTGACCATTCTTCCCCGCCGCAAGGTTTTGGTCAATATATTGACCCTCCAAGATATCAAAAATTACTACGAAATCATCGGTGCCCTCGAGAGCACGGCGCTTCTTGCCGCTTTCAACAATCTCAAAGAGCCCCATATCTGGCAGATGGAGAAGCTGAATGCAGCAATGAAGAAGGCGATCGATAATGATAATTTTGACCTCTATTATGAAAAGAATCTCGACTTTCATTACATCTTTTTGAATCGATGCGCAAACGAAAACCTAGTCAGGATTGTCGAGACACTCAAGAAACGGCTGTACGATTTCCCTCGCCAAAAAGGATTCGTCAAAGAATGGGAAGAGACCTCAATCGGAGAACATCAAGCTCTGATTGAACTGATCAAAGATAGGCGGAAAGAGGAAGCTGCTGCCCAAGTCCGGGATGTCCACTGGTCGTTCAAGGTCCAGAAAAAGTACGTCAATAAGTATTATGCGAAAGCCTCTGAGGCAATCAAGTAGTTCTATAACCTATAATTATATCAATCAAATCCTTTGAATCCTTAGGGGCTCCCCTTTTCCGGGGACTCTCAGGGGAGATAAGCCTTCTGGTCTTTTAGTATCTGGATAATTCCCTTTTGTCTCATCAAGGCCTCGATCTCGGCGACCTTGCGGGGGATCCCAGCCGTTAGGTTCTCGCAGCCGTTTTCGGTGATGAGCACCGTGTCCTCGACCCGAACCCCCAGGTTCTCCCCGGCGAAGACGGCCAGTATGTCGCAGGCGAAAACCATCCCGGGTTTGAGCGGACCCCGGGGAGCGCCGCCGACGTCATGGACGGCCATTCCCACGTAGTGGCTGCATCCTCCTCCCCGGACCATGATCTTGAACAAGTCCTTGGAAAGGTCATAGCCTTTCTGGGCCAGGATTTCCTTGACCTTTTCGTTCACTTCCTCGCACGTAATCCCCGGCCGATAAAGGGAAAGACAGGTTTCCTCGATGACCTGGCAGGCTTCGTAGATTTCCTGCTGGCGCGGGCTGAAAACTCCGTTGGCCGGATAAGATATGGTGATATCGACATCATAGTATGCGACATCCGGCCCGGCGTCGACGACCAGGAAGTCCCCGTCGATCAGTCGCCGGTTGTGCTTATAGTAGTGCAGGAAGGGATGGTTTTCGGCCGAGCTCATAATGACGTTGTAGGCCAGGCTTTGGGCGCCTTCCTTTTTGCAGACGTATTCGAAGAGCGCCGCCAGCTCATATTCATAGATCCCAGGCCGTGTTGCCTTCATAATCTCGATCTGAGCTTTGACCCCGATCCGGCCGGCGCGGCGCAAAACCTCCACTTCCGCCGCCGACTTGATCGACCGAAGATCGGCGACGATCACGGAGCAATCTTTGACCTCGGCCTGGGGGAATCGTTCCCGCAAGAGCTTGATGAACTGAAGCTCCCGGGTGAGCCGTCCATCCCATTCGCTGCGGATCATGTCCTCGCGGAGGACCCACAATTTCTCCTCCGCGCATTCCCGCATCAGCTCTTCCGGCAGGAACGAGGTATAGACGGTTCCGACTCCCTCGTGGATCCGCCGCGCCAGGTAGCCTGAGAAATCCTCCGCGGGATGGCACCCCTCGATCCCGGTGTATTCCTGAGGTTTCCGAACCAGGTCTAGGCTAATGTTTTCTCCCTGGGCCTCCCGCTCGCTGATCGTGAAAAAGAGGGTGCTATCCTTGTTGACGCCGTCGATGACCAGGACGGAATTGGGGATTTCGACGCCGCTGAAATACATCAGGTCGTTGTTTTGAAAATACTCGGTATATCCCGTGACATGCTGCGCCCCGAAAATGATGGCCAGGCCGCCGGGGATCTTGTCTATCAGGTTCTTCCGCCTCGCCGCATACTCGCTTCTGTCAAACTGCAGCGCGGCATTCGCCGTCAGGCCGAAGACAAGAACCGCCAGGGATAAGAGAACACCCGCCAAAATTCGCCTTCTCATCTCTTGACTCCTTTCCGAAGAAATGCCGGGAATTCCCGGACTGCGTTCACCTGCCGGCCGGGCTTCCTAAGGAAGTCGCGGACCGGGTGGAAGGTTCTGGATCAGGTAATCGGTCAGCAGCCCATAAAGGTGCCTCGTCGTGTTTTCTCCTTCCCAGATGCCATGAGACCGGTTGGGATAAGTCATCATCGTGAACGGCTTGTTGTGTTTCACCAGTTCGTTGACCAGGGACTCCGTATTTTGAAAGTGGACATTGTCATCCCCGGTCCCATGGACTACGAGGAGATGTCCCTTGAGCTGCCCGGCGAAGGTGACCGGAGAGCCCTTTTCGTATCCCTCGGGGTTGCTCTCCGGAGTGCCCATATACCGCTCCTGGTAGATGGAATTGTAAAACCTTTGATTTGTCACGGGAGCCACGGCCATTCCGGTTCGGTATAGGTCGGGATACCTGAATATGAGGTTGAGGGTCATGGCCCCTCCTCCGCTCCATCCCCAGACGCCGACCCTTTCCTCGTCTACAAAGGAAAATTGCCTGATAATAGATCGGACGGCGGCCGCCTGTTCGGCCGAAGCGAGAATCCCGACCTGACGATAGATGCTTTTTCGCCAGGCCCGGCCCCGCGGGACTCTTGTCCCCCGGTTATCCACACTCATCACGATGTACCCCTTTTGGGTCAAAAGCAAGTGCCACAGATACTCGTCCCCCTCCCAGCGATCTGTCACTGTCGACCCCCATGGCTCTCCATAGACATTAAATAGGACGGGGTATTTTTTCTTGGGATCAAAATCCAGAGGTCTCATGGACCAGGCATCAAGAAGAACGCCGCCAATATCAATCCGGAAAAACTCCGCAGGTCCCTTTTTCAGATAATTCACTTTCTCTCTAAGTTGGCGGTTGTCCGCCAACGCTCGAATCTCTTTATGTTCGGGCAGTCTCACGAGGTTGGTTACAGGCGGAACGCCGAAGCGGGAATACGTATAAACCGCCCAGCGGGAACACGGGGAAAGCCAGTAGACATGAGTCCCCTCCTCCCCTTCCGGGGTTACTCGCTCGGTCTTTCCTCTGCCATCCAGGGCGGTGCGGAACAAGTAACGCTGGGTTGGATTTTCGGGTGACGCCGTGTAATAGAGCCAGCCATTCTTTTCGTCGACGCCGGCAATGCTTTCCACGTCAAAACTGCCGGAAGTCAGGAGCCTCATTTTGTCCCCCGACCGCGAGGCAAGATAGACATGCCGCCAACCATCCCGTTCGCTGACCCAGATAAATTTCTGGCCACCCTCGAGCCAGCATATATCGGGCACTGCCTCAACCCAGGTTTGGTCGCTATCCGTAAGGATGGACCTCACCTGGCCGGTGGTCACATCTCCCAACATCAGCTCATTTCTGTTTTGGGCGCGGTTGAGATGCTGAAAAACGAGCTCTTTCGAATTCCCGTCCCAGTCCATTTGGGGGATATAATTGTTGCTAGGATCGCCTGGCACTTCAAGCCACCGCGTCTCTCCTCCCCTAATCCCGACGAATCCAATGCGGCAGGAAGAGTTTCTTTCTCCCGGCTTGGGAAACTTGATCGGAATTAGCCGAGGATAGAGAGAATCGGTGTTGTTGATCATATAAAATGTCGGGACGGCTGTAGAATCCAGTTGCCAGTATGCAATTGTCTGGCTATCCGGGCTCCAACGATATCCATTGCGAATAAAGAATTCCTCTTCATAGACATAATCAAAGCTACCGTTGATGACCTGCTCGGACCCATCACTCGTTAGAGGAATGATCTGCCGAGTGCCAAGATCCTCAACAAACAGATTATTCTCGCTGACATATCCAACCTTCTTTGAATCGGGAGAAAATGTCGCCAGGGTAAGCGTCTGAGGAAGAGAGGACCCGCCGATTGGCCAAAGTTCATTTTTGGCCAGATCGAAAATCCAATAATCTCCGAATGTCATATGAAAAACGCGCTGCGAGTTTGTCAGCAAAAGAATCATCTGCTCATTGGGAGAAAGCTCATAGTCGTCTATCCTTAGAGGATGCAACTTGCCGGGAAGAAGAACCTGTTCGGAAGAGATCACCATAGTGCGTTTTCCGCTTTCGACGTCATAGCGGACAAGGTCTTTCTCTCCAGGCCTTGCGTTTGAATCCTCGAGCCTCATATAAGCGGAACCATCCTTGAGCCACTTCAAGGAATAGAGTACTTGGCCCTTGAATTCCGGACTGCTAAAGAGACGATCCAAGGTTAATAGGGATTGATCTTCTTCCTGCGTGTTCTCAGCAAATGGAAAAACTGCCAAGAACAAAGTGGCAAAAAAAGCAACGATAATATTTTTCCAGGGCAAAGCGTTTTTCAACTCAGGTTTCATGCTTGACCTCCTAATGACTGATCAACTTGTGCAAAGCGACGATTCTGAGACGTCCTGGAGAGTATTTTAAGCCGCAGGTATTTTAGTCACGGCCAAACAAATAAAGCAAATCAAAAAAAGCTGATTTCATTTTTAGCCCAGTAATTGTTCTAAAGGGCGCCCCCTTTTTCTAAAACCGAAAAGAGCGAATCTTGATTTTATTTGTGCTATATTTGTTTCTTGATTAAACCATTCTATAGAGGCGGCCATGCGAACAAAGTCCTTGCTATTGAATCTCTTGATAGTCATCACGGCTACCCTTCCGCTGCCTAATTTTGCCGAACCGATCTCGGTTGCAGACGTAGTGAAGCCAACGGCTTTTGAGCACTTGGCGCCGGCTCCGAAACAGGCCAAGGAGCCCTTAAGCGAAGCGTCAAAGCAATGGCTGGAAGAAGTGGTCCTTTACATTATAACGGCCCGGGAAAAGGAAGTTTTCCTCAGTTTGCCGACGGAACTCGACCGTGGGCAGTTCATCGAGACCTTCTGGAAAAAACGCGATCCCAACCCAGAGACGCCGGAGAATGAGTTCAAGCTCGAGTATTATCGCCGGATCGCCCTTGCCAACAAGTTTTTTGGAGTCGGTGGTATTCCAGGCTGGCGAACAGACCGGGGCCGCTTCTATATACTTCTTGGCCCGCCCAAAGAAATTGAGAGAGACTTGAATCCTTCTACGTCAGTCCTGACTATCTCCCAAGGACCCAGGGAGACTTGGCAATACTGGGGTCTTCCCAACCCCAGCCTTCCCTACAACCTGGAGTTAACCTTTGTCGATAAGTTCGGGACCGGGAATTACGTCCTTGATCAGACGCTGAACATGGCCCAGGGAAGGAAAGAAGTCCTCGACCCGAGCACACTGACGTTCCAATTTGACTATCTGGAAACAATTTCCGAAGCCATGAAGAATCCCTTTGAGAACATGGAAAAGCTCAAAGGGATTATCACGACCCAAGTGACTTATAACCTCATCCCCTTTCAGTACGGGACTTTCTCATTTAAGGGGCTAGACAAAAAAACATTGGTACCTCTTATTCTGGCAATTCCCTATTCCTCTATCCCCTCAAAGAGGAGTGAATTCGACTATTTTTTCTCCCTCAACCTTACGGTTAATGTCAGCAATTCCCTCGGCCAAGTCGTCTTCGAAGCCAGCAAGGACTTCAATTTCAAGAAGACGGCGACTGAGCTGGCGGGGCTCCTAGATACTTCCTTCCAGTTCCAGACCTCTTTTTCGCTTGAGCCAGGGGACTATCGTCTCCACCTGCTTATCCTCGATAACTACACAGGGAAGGTCGGCACGTCCCACGAGCCGGTTTCTATTCCGGATTTTTCAGCCAGCAGCCCGGCTATGAGCGAGATTATTCTTTTCAAAGTAGACGCCCAGGCGGAACGCTCGCCCGAAGAGGAAAAAGAAGACCTAAAGGATGCCGTCCTGTGTGCCAACACCGAGAGAATTTTCCGGACTGGAGATGAGATGGGCGTTTTTTTTGAGGCTTACAACCTGAGACTTGACGAAGCTACCGGCAAGAACAAGGTACGGGCTGAATATGCCTTTATCCAGGCCGACAAGATAATAGCGCGGATTCCGGTGCCATCGATCGAGTCCTCTGTCCAGACGGACTGCGGCATGCGGACGTCGCTGCGCTTGAAGAATTTCCAGCCAGGAAATTATGTTTTGCGGGCCGCCGTGACCGATGATAACTCGGGCAAATCCGCCGTTAAGGAAATCCCCTTTTCTATTGTTGCCCCGAGATAACCCGGCCAGCACAATGAGCCAAGAGAGCAAAAGGACGATCGGTCAATAGTTGAACCCAGCTCTAAACCGGTGCCAAAATAGTGCCAACTTGTTGTCAAAAACAACGAAAAACAATGAGTAATGACGAGAAATACTGGACAATAACGAGCACTAACGGGAAAAGGCAAATCTTAGGAAACAAAAGACTTAACAGGCTAAGCCATTGATTCTTATCGAGTTGGCCCCACTCCCCCCTTTGTTCGCTGAGTTATGCCCGCTCGCTCCTCCAATCCGACCGGTTCAGCCTGAAGCACAGCGATAATATCAAGGCAATATGAGCAAGGCAGACTTCTCCCCCTGCATATTCCGGTGCAAAGTGGCCATTGATTCCGATCGAAACTGGCCACTGATTCCGGTTGAAAGTGGCCACCGATTCCGGTTGATTCCGGCCACTTTTTTTCTCTTTCCG
>Ga0154649_1043_pt2 | contig 20864 bp, 20 predicted proteins | sample Rifle2008BG13ft_FD_116078 | JGI IMG/M metagenome (GOLD analysis project Ga0154649, IMG submission 116078) | Chloroflexi bacterium RBG_13_51_18
GATATGAAATTAACTTGAGATTTACCGTTACCAGTCTTGTCGGTTTCAGCCAGCCGGACAGCGTAACTATGTCCCCCCGCGCCAGTTGTGCGGTGTTCACGCCCACGAGGTTGGCCGCCACCCGGCTGCCCTGGCCGGCGGTCTCCACTTTAGATTTGTGCGTCTGCAGTCCGCGGATTCTCGATTTCAGGCCGGAGGGGACGATTTCAACCTCCTGCCCTACTGATAAAGTGCCGTCGATTAGCGTGCCGGTAACTACCGTGCCGGAACCGGCGATGGTGAAAATCCTGTCGATGGGGAGGCGGGGACGTCCCAGGTCTTTTTTCGACTCCGTTTTATCCAGCTGCGCATCGATGGCGCTCAAGAGTTCAGGGAGACCCTCTCCGGTTAATGCGGAAACATCTATAATTGGCGCCCCGGCAATGGTCGTCGGGGCGATAAGTTCCTCAACCTCCATGCGCACCAGCGTTAAAAGCTCATCGTCAACCAGGTCTTTCTTGGTGATAGCGACCACCCCCCGCTTTACCCCGATTAAGTCGAGGATGGCGAGGTGCTCTTTAGTCTGCGGCATGACGCCTTCATTGGCGGCGACGATAAGTAAAGCGAGGTCGATGCCACCGACCCCCGCCAGCATGTTCTTGACAAAGCGCTCGTGGCCCGGCACATCGACAATACCCACCTCGCGACCGCCGGGGAGCTTGAGCCAGGCAAAGCCAAGGTCGATGGTCATGCCCCGCTCTTTTTCCTCACGCAGGCGGTCGGGGTCGATGCCGGTCAGCGCCTGCACCAGCACCGATTTACCGTGGTCGATATGGCCGGCGGTACCTAATACGAACATAATTCTCTCCACTGTCATTGCGAGCCATCCTGACCACAGTCGGGAGGCGCGGCAATCTCTATCATTGTAATAAATTAGTCATTGAGATTGCCACGTCGCTTCGCTCCTCGCAATGACAATTCTTATTTAATGATGGAACAGCCTGATGCCGGAAAAAGCCATCACCATGCCGTAAGCGTCACAGGCTTTAATCACGTCCCCGTCGCGTATCGAGCCGCCGGGCTGTAAGACATAAGCCACGCCGCTCTCGTACGCGCGGTCGATGGTATCACGGAAGGGTATCATGCCGTCGGAGGAAAGAGACACTCCCTTGAGCCTGCCCGACCACTCCTTTTTTTGCTCGTAAGTAAGCTGCGGCGGCACTTTTTGCATGGCGGCTTTCAGATTTTCTTTCTCGAAGCTGTTCAGCCTTTCCTGCAAATACAGGTCGATGGCGTTATTCTTTTCCGCCCGCGCCACGCCTTTTTTAAATTTAATACCCAGAACGGTGGGGTGTTGCCGCAAAAACCAGCGGTCGGCTTTCTCCGCGGCCAGCCTGGTGCAGTGAATGCGGGACTGCTGTCCCGCCCCGATGCCGATAGCCTGCCCATCCGCGCCGAAGCCGATGGTGTTCGACTGCGTATATTTTATAGCGGCGGTGGTCACGATGAGGTCGCGTACTGCGCCGGCAGGAATGTCTTTCTTTTTCGTAACGATGTTTTTCAGCATTTCGGCAGTTACGGCGGCGTTGTTACGCTCCTGCTCGAATTGAATGCCGAAGACCTCACGAGTTTCCGTTTCTTCCGGCACGTAACCGGCATCAATTTCGATTATCAGGTATTTGTTGCCTTTTTTAGCTTTAAGAATATCTAAAGCCCCTTTTTCATAGCCGGGCGCGATAACGCCGTCGGAGACTTCCCTGTTTATCAGCTTCGCGGTGGCAACATCGACGGTATCGCTCAAAGCCGCGAAGTCGCCGTAGGAAGAAACGCGGTCGGCACCGCGCGCCCGGGCATAGGCGGCCATCAGCGGCGATTGTTCCATGTCGTCGACGAAATAGGCTTTCTTTAAAGTATCGGTAAGCGGTATACCTACAGCCGCGCCAGCAGGGCTGACGTGTTTGAAGGAAGCCGCGGCGGGCAGGTTGAGCGCCTGTTTAAGCTCCTTTACCAGCTGCCAGGAGTTTAATGCGTCCAGCATATTGATATAGCCCGGGGCGCCGTTCAGGACTCTAAAAGGCAGAGTCCCCTTTTTCGTATATATACGGGCGGGTTTCTGGTGGGGATTAAAGCCGTAGCGGAGGACTATCTCTTTTTCATTCATGAGAGCACTCTCCTTTTACAAATAACGTTTTTTAAAGATGGTCTTGAGAATATATTACATCTCTGATTTTTTCTTCTCCATCTGTAAGGTTGGAGATAATGGTTATCTGTAAATCACTTTCCGGTATATACCGGGAATCGAAACCTACGCCGGCATCACCGCCAACAATAAAAAACATATCCTTGCCGCTATATCTGGAAATATATACTCCGTAGCCATACTCTACCGGCTCATCTACGATAATATGAGGAGATAGAAACGCTCTGGTGAGTTTCTTTGAAAGGATTCTATTACTGAATAAAGCTCCCCAGAAAGTAAAAAGGTTGCCTGCCGTTGTATACGCTCCTCCATCAGACCCGCCCCTGATAGGGAGATTATAATTATTAGTTACATAGATGCCGTTATTGCTTTTTTTATATCCGTAGGCGGTATTTTCTGGCAACCGATTGAAGGCATAATACCCGGAATCATCCATACCCGCCGGGACAAATACGTGTGTGTGTATGTAGTCGCGATATAGCTGCCCGGTCACATGTTCGATAATCACGCCTAAAAAGATAAATCCTCCGTTGGAATAAGAGAAACGCTCACCAGGGATAAATTTGGGCTGTTTTTTTTCAAAGAGCGGTAGATAATCGGAAGGCGTTTCCAGTTTGTACCACGGTATATCAACGTAGTAATTTTCGAAGTCAATATCCCATTCCTCATCATAGTAATCATATATGCCGGAGGAGTGTGTCAACAGCTGGGCAATTGTAGCCCGTGAATCTATATAAGTGAAGTCTTTACGGAAAATATCGCTGACCGTGCTATCCAATGATAGTTTTCTTTCATCGATCAACGCGCCGATACCCAAGGCAGTAAAAAATTTAGCCCCGGAAGCTATCGCGAACTTTGTTTTTACATTGTTTTTCCTCTTATTGGCGATGTCCGCATACCCGAACGCTTCACTATATAATTCTTTCTTTTTCTCGTATATCGAGACAACGCCGGTAAATGACGTTTCTCTGGCTTTTGCTTTTATTTTCCGAACCAGTTTGTCCATTTCTATCTATGTCTTTGACTTTTAATATTCGAGTTTTGATTTTTATCTTGTGATTCTCTTATACTGCTTAGTGCATTTATTACTAACTCATCCTCTTGCGGCTGTACCGTACGCGGGTCGAGGAGCAACACATCTTTATCAATCCGCCCGATAACCGGCACTTCTCTAAGACGCAACTTGCGGCTGACGGACTGCACCTTTTTACTCCCCCCACCGATAGCCACCAGCTTGGTAGGTAAGCTGCCCCCGGGCAGGCTGCCGCCGCCTATCATCGTCTCTCCGTCAACTACTTTAGCATCGTCGCCCAAAGCCTTTGCCCAGGTTTGAGCGCGTTTTTCTATTCCCTGCAGCGGCGCGGCTATCATCTGCCAGACCGGAATTTTTAAAGTTGCCTCCCCCTTGAGGTAATGTATTAGCGTTACCGCCAGTCCGGCCAGCCGCGTTTTATCGATGCGCATCGCCCTTGCCAGCGGGTGTTTTTTGAGTTTATCTATATATTGCTTTTCCCCGACGATAATGCCTGCCTGCGGCCCGCCCAGCAGCTTATCGCCGGAAAAGAAAGTCAACGTTGCGCCCGCCTTGACGCTCTGCTGGACCATCGGCTCCGGCGCCAATCCGAAGGCCGCCGTGTCCAGCAGGCTCCCGCTTCCCAGGTCGTCGAAAACCATCAGGTTATGCCTTTTCTCTATTTCCACCAGTTCTTCCAGCGTTACTTCACTGGTAAAGCCCACCAGCCGGAAGTTGCTGGAATGCACCCGCATCAAGGCTGCCGTTTGCTCATCAATTGCCTGTTCAAAGTCTTGAGCATAGGTGCAGTTAGTCGTCCCTACCTCGATAAGTTTAGCGCCGCTCTGCCGCAAGACGTCGGGGATGCGGAAGCCCCCGCCGATTTCCACCGCCTGGCCCCGGGATACGATTACTTTCTTGCGGCGCGCCAGCGCCGTCAGTCCTAAAAGAACCGCCGCCGCGTTATTATTAACGACTATTGCCGCCCCGGCGCCGGTCAAACGACATAACAGGCTTTCCACGTGAACATGGCGTGAGCCGCGGCCGCCGCTTTCCATATCGATTTCCAGATTGGTATAGCCGCGACCAGCTTCCTCCATGGCCGCCAGCGCCTCCCGACTCATCGGCGCCCGCCCGAGGTTGGTATGTAAAATTACCCCGGCGGCGTTGATTACCCGCCGCAGACTCGGCTTTAGCATAGCTTCAAGCCGGTTCAGCGCGGTTTTCGCTATTTCATCGAGAGACGCTCCTGCTTTACTCCCGGCGATGTTAGCCCGTTCCGCCTCCAGCTGTTCCCTGATTACACTCACCAGCAGGTCGTGCGGATAACTTTTTACCGCTTTAGCCAACAGCTTATGTGTTAATATCTTATCAACGCCAGGCAGTTTACGAAATTCCATTGTCATCGGCCTTATTCTACACAATAAACGGGCATACTTCAAAGTTGACAGTCATATCTATTATTGATAGAATAATAAATGTTTACTGAATTAGTCAACTTACCCCAGCATTATAGCCAGTCCGCTGCTTGTTCAAATGGAGTATAATTGGAATAGCGAATCATAGAAATCGATTGTTGACGGCGATGATTTAGAGGTTGATGCAAGTGTTCAGGTCGATGAGAGAAGATATACAAACAGCATGTGATAAAGACCCCGCCGCCCGGAGCATGCTGGAAATTTTACTCTGCTATTCCGGCCTCCATGCTATCTGGGCGCACCGTGTAAATCATTTTTTGTGGAACCACCACCTAAAACTGCCGGCGCGCTTCTTTTCCAATATTGCCCGCTTTTTTACCGGCATCGAGATACACCCCGGCGCTAAAATCGGCCGGCGTTTTTTTATCGACCACGGCACCGGCGTCGTTATCGGCGAGACAGCTGAAATCGGCGACGATGTTTTGCTTTATCAGGGAGTGGTGCTAGGCGGCACATCAACGGAGAAAAAGAAGCGCCACCCTACTCTCGGCAACGGCGTCGAAATGGGCGCCGGCTCGATAGCTCTAGGCGCTATCACCATTGGCGACGGCGTCAGGGTCGGCGCCAGCTCGGTAGTCATTAAAGACGCCCCCCCCGGCGTTACGGTGGTGGGCATACCGGGTAGAGTTGTTTCCAAGAAAGAAAAACCAGTCATGGACCTGGAACACGCTAAATTACCCGACCCCGTCGCCGAGGCGCTCAAGCTGGTGCTTAAAGACCATCACCGGCTTGAAGAACGCCTGAAGAAATTGGAAAGCTTGAGCGGCATACGCACCCCTCCCGATGAAATACAAAAGCAGATTGAAGAAATTGAGAAGGATTTTTCCCAGGGCGGAGGGATTTAAACCTGCAGGAAATGTTTGCATTATGAAAGTAGCCGTTGCCATGAGCGGCGGCGTCGATTCTTCCGTGGCCGCCGCTTTGCTCAAGCAGGAAGGACACGAGGTTTTCGGCCTGACGATGCTGCTGGGCACGGTGCTCGGCGAAGGACAGGACGGGACTGACTCCGACACCGTTGAGGACGCCCGGAAAGTAGCCTCTATCCTGGAGATCCCCCATTATGTTATCGATTTACGGGATTACTTTACCCGCACCATCATCGACGATTTTTGCCGCGAGTATACGATGGGCAATACGCCCAACCCCTGTGTCATGTGCAACCGCTACGTCAAATTCGGCGTGCTCTGGGAAGAAGCCCGGGGAAAAGGGGCCGACTTTTTAGCCACGGGGCATTATGCCCGTGCAGAGCAGGATGCAACCACGGGAATTTACCTGCTGAAAAAAGGCAAAGACCCGCAAAAAGACCAGTCCTATTTCCTATATCGACTCAAGCAGGAGCATCTGGCCCGCACCCTTTTCCCCATAGGCAATTTGACCAAGGAAAACGTACGACGAATTGCCGCCGAGCTTAAGCTGCCCGTCGCCGACCGGCCTGAAAGCCAGGAAATCTGCTTTATACGCGGGGACGATTACACCGACTTTCTGAAAGACTACGTTTCAATACTCCCCCCGGCCGGCCCCATACTCGATGTAAAAGGCAACGTGCTGGGCCAGCATGAAAGCATCGCTTTTTATACCATCGGCCAGCGCAAGGGGCTGCGTATTGCCGCCGACGAACCCCTCTACGTTACCGCCATCGAGCCGGCTAAAAATGCCGTCGTCGTCGGCACTAAAGCCCAGACCTACACCAATGAACTGGCAGCCGATAGCCTGAACTGGATATCCGGCAGCGCACCGGAATATCCGGTTAAAGTAACGGCCAAAGTCCGCTACCGCCACCCGGAAGCCGAGGCGGTTGTCAGCGCAAGAGATAATAATACTGTTTATGTAAAATTTGCCGAGCCGCAGATGGCCGTCACTCCCGGTCAGTCCGTGGTCTTTTATGACGGAGATACGGTCATCGGCGGCGGCACGATAATCAGACAGGAAAGGTAAAATATGCCATCCGTAATAGCAGTTTGCACGAGCGAGAAAAAAGGCACGGTAAAAACGCCGGTTGATGAAATAGTCATCCAGGAAAACTTAGGGGTGGTCGGCGACGCACACGCCGACGGCACCACCCACCGGCAGATAAGCCTGCTGGCGATGGAGAGCATAGATAAGATGCGCGGCAAAGGGATTGAATTGAAGTCGGGCGACTTCGCGGAAAACATCACTACCAGAGATATCAACCTCGTTTCCCTGCCTATCGGCACGAGATTGAATGTCGGGAAAGAAGTAGTGCTTGAAATGACGCAAATCGGCAAGGAATGTCACGCCGACTGCGCTATCCGCAAGCTGGTGGGCGACTGCATCATGCCGCGGGAGGGGGTTTTCGCTAAGGTAATCCGCGGCGGACGGGTAAAACCCGGCGACGCTATCAAGATAACAAAGAAAAAGCAATGAAATGAACAGCAAAATCCTGAAAACAGTCGATTATACTCATATAAACGGCGGTTCAATGGTCTCTACGGAAAGAATCATTAAAGAGACGGCTTTGACCATCCGCATCAACGGCAAGCATTATGCTACCGCTATGATTATGGCGGCGCTGGAAAAAGAGTTCATTTACGGCCATCTCTTTGCCCAGGGCATCATCCGCAGTGCCAACGATATTAAGTCTTTAACCATCCAAAACAACACCGCCGAGGTTAGGCTGGCTGCTATCATAATAGCCAAAACGGCCGCAGATAAAGTTGACTCTTCTCTTATAGTAACAACGGCCGATGTTTTTAATTGTGTTAGAGCTATCTTGAAATCCGATGTGTTCGCAGAGACCGAAGCGGTCCACTCCGCCGGGCTTTTCCTCGACGGTAAGAAGACGGTCTGCATCGCCGAAGACCTGGGACGGCACCACGCCCTGGATAAGGTGATCGGCTACGGCCTACTCAACGACATTGATTTCAGCCGGACTTTAGCCGCTTCCACCGGCCGCCAGCCTTCAGAGATGATTTATAAATGTGTCAACGCTAACATACCTATTATTGCTACCAAGGGCGTGCCCACTACCCTGGCCATTGAAATAGCGGAAAAAACGGGTATTACCATAGCGGGGCTGGTGCGGGGCAAAACAATGACTGTGTACAGTCGGCCGGAGAGAATCGAATAAGAATATGAATTTAAAGACTTCTTTAAATAAAACGTCCAGGCAAATGGACTGCTGGAAGCTTACCGACGGCAGAATATCTCCGGCAAAAACCGGCGTCGTGTTAGAGCAGGGGTTGGCGCTTTACGTTAATGATAAACACCTAGCTACAGCCTCCATCTCTCCTATCATGGAAAAGGAATTCGTCGTCGGTTATCTTTTCGGGCAAGGCTTTATTAACACTATTGATGAACTGGAATCGTTAGAAATCAAGGATAATAAGGCTAAAGTGACCTTAAAGGATAAAGAGAACACTCTGGCCGACGCTTCCAAGACCAACTACCGCATCGTTTCCGGCGGCGGCCGCTCTGCTTATTTTGAAACATCTCGTTTACTAAAAATAAAATCCGACCTGACAATAAGCAAGGATAGTATATTCAAAGCCATGAATAACCTTTTTAAAAGCGCCGGGCTCTACGGAGAAACAGAAGGCGTCCATGCCGCCGGCCTGTTCTCCGCTAAAGCCGACCCAATCTGTTTGGTGGAGGACATAGGGCGGCACAACACGCTGGACAAGGTTATCGGCTACGCCCTCTTGAATAAAATCGATTGCTCAAAAACGTTTCTGGTCTCTACCGGCCGCATGGCATCGGAAATGGTCACGAAAATCTGCCGCTGCGGCATCCCGGTAGTCGCTACCAAGACCGCCGTGACCGATAAGGGACTGGAAATCGGTAAAAAATGCGGCCTGACGGTCATCGGTTTTGTTCGTGATAAGGGCACTAAAATCAATACGGATATGGATGTGAGGGTAATAAAATCCGCCGGCATGAAAGTATACTCCGGCGCGGCAAGAATATCCCTGTGAATAATATTACTTTTAGGGTAAAATGAATGTATGGCTAATACGACGGTCGAGCAAATTTTAAAGCTGAAAAAGCAGCGTAATGCCGTTATCCTCTCCCACAACTATCAGCGGGGAGAGGTGCAGAATATCGCCGATTTCGTCGGCGACTCGCTGGAGCTTAGCCAGAAAGCTGCCAAAACCAAGGCCGATGTTATCGTTTTCTGCGGCGTCTATTTCATGGCGGAAACAGCTTCCATTCTTAATCCCCAAAAGACGGTGCTGCTGCCGGATGCCGGCGCCGGCTGCCCCATGGCAGACATGATTACGGCGGAGCAACTGCGACAGAAAAAGAAAGAATTGCCGAATGCTACCGTCGTCGCCTATATCAATTCCTCCGCCGCCGTCAAAGCGGAGTCCGATTACTGCTGTACCTCCGCTAACGGCGTAAAAGTCGTCAACAGCATTGATAATAAAGAAATTTTATTCGTGCCCGACCAGTATCTCGGCGACTTTATAATCAAAAAGACAGGCAAGCCGATGCATCTCTGGCCGGGCTATTGCCCCACCCACGTTAAAATCCTCCCGGAAGATATTACCCGCCGCAAGCAGGAATTCCCCCGCGCCAAGGTAGTGGTCCACCCAGAATGCCGCCCGGACGTTATCGCGCTGGCTGACGAAGCCTTGAGCACCAGCGGCATGGTACGCTACGCCGCCCGTGAAGACGTGCAAGAACTAATAGTCGGCACGGAGATTGAAATCGTGCACCGCCTTACCAGGGAGAACCCCGGCAAGAAATTCATCCCGGCCTCACTCAAGGCAGTATGCCCCAACATGAAGAAAATCACGCTGGAAAAAATCCTGTCTTCCCTGGAAACGCTGACGCCGGAGGTGAAAGTACCGGAAGAAATACGCGTCAAAGCCCTGATTCCCGTCAACCGCATGCTGGAAATCGGCTAATAATATGGAACAGAAAAGCTATATCGTTGTTTTAATAACGGCTAAAGACCAGGAAGAGGCGCAGAAAATAGCCAAATCTCTAGTCAAAAAGCGGGAAGCCGCCTGCGTCAACATCATACCGTCGGTAAGTTCTCACTTCTGGTGGAAAGATAAGCTGGATAACACTGATGAAAGCCTGCTCATCGTCAAGACCAGGGAATCGCTGCTGCCGGAGGTCATTAAGTCGGTCAAGAAAATCCACAGCTACCGCATCCCGGAGATAATCGCCCTGCCCATCGTCGGCGGCAGCCGCGACTACCTGGAATGGATGGACAGCGAGATAATCTGAACAAGCGAGGCAAGATTATGTTTACCGCAGAAGAACTGCAAAGGTACGACCGCCAGATAATGATATACGGGTTCGGGGAGGCGGGGCAGGAAAAGCTTAAAAAGGCTAAAGTTTTCCTCGCCGGAGCCGGCGGATTGGGCTCGCCGGTGGCTATTTACCTCACCGCCGCGGGCATCGGCACCCTGCGCATAGCCGACCATGACAAGGTAGAGTTGAGCAATCTCAACCGGCAGGTGCTGCACTGGGAAGAAAACATCGGCAAGCGCAAGGTGGATTCGGCGGCGGCCAAGCTGGGCAAATTCAACCCGGGCGTTAAAATCGAGACCATCGCCGAGACGATAACCGAAGCCAATATATCCCGACTGGTCGGTGATTCAGATTTAATCGTTGATGCCATGGACAACCTGCCGACCCGCTATTTACTGAATAAGACAGCGATACAAAAGGGGATTCCGTTCTTCCACGGGGCCGTCTACGGCTTCGAGGGCAGGGCCATGACCGTCCTGCCGGGCAAGACAGCCTGTCTTAACTGCCTCTATCACGGCGCTTCCGTCCCCAAGGAAAAATTCCCGGTTATCGGCGTAACGCCGGCGGTCATCGGCTGTATCCAGGCTACCGAGGTCATTAAATATATCGTGGGTCTGGGCGAACTGCTGACCGACAGGCTGCTGAACTTCGATGCCCTACGGATGAAATTCAACGAGTTTAAAATCAACCGCGACCCTAATTGCGAGGTCTGCGGCAATAAAGCGAAACGGGTGAAAAAGAAATGAGCGTAAACGTAGAAATATCGTCGATTTTCGGCAGATATACCGGCAACGTTCTGAACATGAAAGTGGAAGGCAAGACCGTCCGCGAGTGCCTGCACGACCTAGTGCGGCAGTTCCCCGATTTAAAGAGAATGCTCCTGGATGGGGACGGCAACCTGATGCATTCCTACGACTATTTTATCAACGGCGAAAGCGTTTATCCCAAGGATATGAACAGGCCACTCAAAGACGGCGATAAACTAAATATTATATTTGTTATCCACGGGGGATAATCAACTAAATCTTCGTCCAGTCTATGTCCAGCCGGCACGCCGGGCAGTCCTGTTTGACAGGTAGTTCCGCCTTACAATGGGGACAGATAAATTTGTCGCCAACTCTTATCGGCGGTAAATGCTTTTCTTTCTTCTTCTTGTCCTTATCTTTAACCATGGTGCACCTCTTCAATCATATCTGTATGCAAGTTTAGGCTAAAATCAGCTTTTTTTCAACTCAAGTCCCCTCTTTGCCCCTCCCCTTTAACCACTTCCCCTTTTGCTCCACCCGTATCTGCTCATTGGTGGTTTTGTAGTTAGTTAAAAAGTCCTCTTTAAAAGCTTTAAAAAAACCGTCAAGAATCGAACTTCTTATATCCTTCATCAGGTTGCCGATAAAGCGCAGGTTGTGTACTGTTGCCAGCCGCAGCCCCAATAACTCCTCGCTTCGGAAAAGGTGACTTACATAAGCCGCGGAAAATGTCCGGCAGGTATAGCAGTCACATGAGGGGTCGATAGGCTTGTCCAACTTGCTGTAAGCAGCCCGGCGTATGTTGATACGTCCCTTCCGCGTAAAGAGGGCGCCGTTGCGGGCGACGCGCGTAGGCAGGGCGCAGTCGAAAATGTCGATGCCCCGCGCCACCCCTTCGATAAGGTCCTCCGGGGCGCCGACCCCCATGAGATAGCGCGGCTTACCCTCCGGCAACAGCGCCGCCGTCTGTTCGACCAGCGGCAGGGTGATCTCTTTCGGTTCGCCGACACTCAAGCCGCCGATGGCGTAGCCGGGGAAATCCAGCCCGGTCAGGTACTCCGCTGAAATCTGGCGTAAATCGGGGAACATGCCCCCCTGCACAATGGCGTAAAGCGCCTGCTTATTACTTTTATGGGCTTTAAGGCACCTTTCCGCCCAGCGATGTGTCCTTTCCATGGCCCTTCGGACTTTCTCTTTTTTGTCGCTGTAGGCGGTGCACTCGTCCAGCACCATGATAATATCGGCGCCTAAAGCTTCCTGGTATTCGACCGCCAATTCCGGGGTGAGAAAATGCTCGCTCCCGTCGATGTGCGAACGGAACTTTGCGCCTTCATCCGTTATCTTACAGAGGGGGGAGAGGCTAAAGACCTGGTAGCCGCCGCTGTCGGTCAGGATGGCGCCGTCCCAGGCCATGAATTCGTGCAGTCCCCCCATCTTTTTAATGACATCAATGCCGGGGCGGAGGTAAAGGTGGTAGGTATTACACAGCAGCATGTCAAAGCCAAGTGTTTTAATATCGTCGGGGGTGAGGGTCTTGACGGTTGCCTGGCTGCCGACGGGGAGAAACACCGGCGTTGGCACTTTACCATGGGAGGTATGAAGCTCACCAGCACGGGCGGTGCCGGATGTTGTTAAAAGAGTAAAATGTTTTTGCGTCACTGCTTATCCCCGTTTAAATTATTCTAAGCCTCTCCCCTTGCCCCTCTCCTGCACGGTTCAAAGTGCTAGCCCTTCTTCTAATTGGCTGGAGAGGGGATATTATTTAAAGAGGGGTCTGCACCCCTCTTAGACATCCCGTTTTGCAATATAGTATTATCGCAGCAATCTGCCGGCAATAATACTGCGGTGTACCTCGGAGATGCCGACATATATCTCCGTCATCTTAGCGTCGCGGTAGAGTCGTTCAACAGGCAAAGACTTCATCGTGCCGTAAGCGCCGTGTATCTGCATAGCCATGCGGGTAACGTCCACCGCCGTCTGCGAGGCAAAGAGCTTGGCCATGGATGATTCGTACTGGATGCTCTGCCCCTGATCGCGGATGAAGGCGGTACGGTAGACCAGCCAGCGCGCCGCCTCTATGCGGGAGGCCATTTCCGCCAGCTGCTGCTGGATGGCCTGCATCCGGGCAATGGGCTTGCCCTGCGCCTGCCGCTGCTTTGCGTAGTCGATTGATAAATCTAAAGCCGCCTGTGCCGCCGCCACCCCCTGCATTGCCACGCTCATGCGTTCTACGCTTATAGCGTCCAACAATATATCGAAGCCCTGACCCTCTTTGCCGATTAAATTCTCTTCCGGCACGTAAACATCGTCAAGATTTACAATTGAAGTACCCAATCCCCTCAAGCCCATCGTCTCCAGGATTTCCTGCACGGCAAATCCCTTCTCTTTAGACTCCACGATAAAGGCGTTGAGTCCTTCCGCGCCCTCGCGACGGGCGAACAAAAGCACCACGTTAAGCACCGGCGCCAGCGACATGAACATTTTCTGTCCGTTAATAATAAAGCCCTTGCCGCTACGGCGCGCCGTCGTTTTCACCAGGCGCGGGTCAGAGCCGGTGTCCGGCTCGGTAAAGCCGATGCCGCCCAGCCATTTCCCTTGCGCCAGCGGCGTGAGGAGCCGTTTTTTCTGTTCCTCATTCCCGAAGCGGTAAATGCCTTCCTCCGGCACGGTATTGACCGCCATGATAGCGCCCACAGACACGGATGCCCGGCAGATTTGTTCCAGCGCTAAAATAAAGCTAACGTAGCCCGCCCCACTGCCTCCATATTCTGTTGGGTAAGGTAGTCCACGAAAGCCCCGCTTGCCCATTTCTTTTGCCAGGTCAGAGGGGAACTCACCGGTGCGGTCGATATCCGCCGCCTTGGGCGTAACCTCTTTTTCCGCAAAGTCCCCGGCCAGTTTTTGCAGCATCTTTTCCTGTTCGGTTAAATTAAAGTCCATTATATTCTCCCATCCCTAAGAGACAGTTAAATTATACACAATACGAGGGGGTTGGGGAAGAATGATGAGTAATTACCAGTTATTCAATTATAGTAAATTATAAAGGAGGAGTAGAAATATAGCCTCCCCACGCCGAGATCCTTCGCTACACTCAGGATGACAAGCGAGGGAAGGGATAAAAAATGTTGTAATTTCCATAAGCAGCGTATTAATATAAGGTCGATGGAAGCGGAGCTAAAGAAAATCCTCGCCCGAAGAGAAAAAAAACATATCTCCGATAAGCGGCGTTTATCCTCCGCCGTGTTGATACCGATTTACCAGGACGCCGGAGAGTACAACATCATTTTCATCCAGCGGACGATGACAGTTAAAGAGCATAAAGGCCAGATATCTTTCCCCGGCGGCACGCGGGACAAGGAGGATAAATCTTTACTGGAAACCGCCCTGCGGGAGTCGGAGGAAGAAATCGGTCTTCACCGTAAAGACGCTACCCTGCTGGGCGAGCTGGACGACGAGATAACAACTACCTCTAACTTTATCGTCACGCCGTTTATCGCTTCAATACCATGGCCATATACGTTTAAGCCCAGTAAGGCGGAGGTTGAAAAAGTAATCAGCGTACCCGTTAAAGCGGTGCTGGATAAAAAATGCCTTAAACCGGATACGGAGATACTCGAAGGTAAAAAGGTGGCTTCCTTTGCCTATTACTACCGGGGGACGGTAATCTGGGGCGCTACTGCGCGTATTTTGAATAAATTACTGGAAATAATCGAGAATATTACCGGCTAGACCAGCTCGCAGTCCTTGAAAATAATGTTCTTACTAAAGCCGTCGTATTTGCCGCGTACTTTCACTTCCTCCCCCTCGGTAAGACGCGTCAGCTTCGAGGATTCTTCCTTATTGAAAGTACAGCGCAGGCTCCATGTCATTCTCTTGCGGGCGCCAGTCATCACGATATAGCGGATATCGAGGTGCTCTCTCACGAACACCTTCTCCACAATGCCCTTTATTACCAGGGTCTTTTCTGTGAACTTCGAATGGGCGCCGGATTTGTCCGACCTGAAAATCGCGTCGATATCGTCGGCAGTTAATTCCGTGCCGTCCTGGATGTCTTCCAGTTTTGTCGTCGACTGGGGAGCCGGTTGGGGGTCCACTTTAATTTCCGGCTTCGCCGGCGGCAGTTCCTGTTTCGGTTCCGGCGGCGGCGTGATTAACGGTTCCTGGGGCTTTTCCGGCTCCGCCGGGCTTTCAGCCTCGGGGGCAGGTTCGGGGGCAGGCTCCGGTTTTGCTTCCGGAGGCGGCAGCTGCATCACCGGCTCCTCTTTTTCAGGCTCCGGTTCGGGGAGAGTTTGAGGCTCAGGCTCAGGTTCCGGTTGTGGAACAGGCTTGGGTTTTGGTTTGGGTGTAGGCTTGGGTTCCGATTCTGGTGCAGGTTCGGGTTCCGGTTCTGGTGCAGGTTTTGGTTCCGGCTCGCGTTCGGGTTCGAACTCCGGCTCTTCTTCAGGCTGCGTCATCCTCGCAGTAAGGTTGCGCTCTTCCTGAAGCTCCCTGTAGGTTTTATCTATCTTTTTATATGCGCGCGATACAAGCGGATAGCCGCACCACTGGCAGGCCCAGTCTTTCGTCCTTAGTGTTTGGCGTCCGCAATTGGGACAAGCTGCCATTTAAATTCCTCATTCATAGATTACACGTAAATATGGCAAATTGTCAACAATTTTTTATATCACCCGCCTGCTCCGGCGCACCAGGATGACGGTAGCAATAACCGCCCCGGCCAGTACCACTACTCCTCCAATGAGTATATAAAGCTGAACAAAGTCCGTCCTCCAGGTAGCGGCAACAATCTTGGGTGTATTCATTTCAATTGCCGAAACCGCCGACGTGTCAGTAAGGTCGCCGCTCCAGCCGGTAAAGATATGCCTGACGATAATTCCCTGAACCGGCTCCACGGAAAGTGACGCCGTTTCTCCCTCTTTATACCACCCCGCCCCGGTCGGCTCGCCGTATTCCGAATTCAGCGTCAGCAGGTATTCGTGCCGCCAGTTGGCATCCACCACTTTCGGGCTGGTCACAGCTAATGAGGCGGAGGCCTCGGCGCCCGTATAGCTGCCGCTCCAGCCGGTGAAATAATGCTTCGTATCCGGTAATTCAATATAATCTGTAACGGAAAAACTGGCCGTCTCGCTTTCTTTATACCAGCCGGCCCCCGTTAAAGTCCCGTATTTAGAATTAAGTGTCAGCAGGTATTCATGCCGCCACATGGCCGATATCGTTTGCGGTTCGTCCATTAATACCGAGGCCGACGCCGTAGTGCCTGAATAGTCGCCCATCCAGCCGGTGAAGTAATGCCTTGTATCCGGCAGTTCTATATAGTCCGTCACAGAAAAGTTAGCTATATTTCCATCTTTATACCAGCCGCTTCCCTGCGTCTCGCCGAAGGCGGATACCACTTCAAGCATATGTTCCATATCATAATTAGCCGTATACAACCCCCTGGTGATAAACCTTAAAACCGTCACACTGCCATCGCTCCACTGTGTAAAGACGTACCGCGTGCCGCTGCCCTTATCCACAATCTCCGGTACGGATATGGTGTGTGACACGCCAGGCACCCAGAGCATCGGCGTCGGCATGGAGGTATAGGTTTTACCGTCCAGCGTCAATACCACGGTGCCGTAAGGAAGATTCAGATTTATATCGAAAACGAATTTCGCCAGTAAAGCCAGGTCCCCGGTTAAACCATCGTCGAGAACAGGGTGCTGTATACTTGTGAAGCCGTAGCTTTGATTGTCTATTTCATATTGCGTGGTCAAGATCGATGCATATTGGAAAATTTCCTCGGCGGAAAGCTGGTAATCATTATTAGTATCTACTTCGTCATATTGGTCGAATGTCTGTAAAATAAAGTACCCGAAAATAGAATTCTGTACTCTACTCCATTCCCAGCCGACCTCGTTCGCCCGGGAACCCATTAAAATCACCCGTCCGTCACCTGCTAAAGCATTCTGGAAAGCTCCCGAATAGCAGTTTCCCAGGATAAACATGATTTTTCCCGCTTGGACCGACCGAAAAGCGTTCGCCAATTCGGAACTGGAAATAAAAGTTGAGAAAAATCCCGATATGCCATCATAAGGGCAAAGATATCCGCCCGATGCTCCATGTCCGGAGAAACTGAATAACACAGTATCATCGGGGCCGGCGTTATCCGCGAGCCATTCAATTGCTGCTAGAATACCGGTTTTTGTAGCTTGTGAGTCTATCAGCAGGGTGATATGGTTTTCACCCCAGACAGGGCTTAATTCTTGTGACAGGTCCCGCGCGTCGTCATCAGCATAATAAAGGTCGGTAATAGTTTGATAATTTGACACTCCCACGAGAACTGCCCAGCATTCCGGCGTAGAGTCCGCTTGGGCCGGCATTACCGGCAGTGCCAGTGTTATAACTAAAAACAGCGCCAGCGCCAAGAAAACAGCAATAGATATTTTAGATAAAACCTTTTTCATTTCAAACACTCCAAACTTTTGAGTATCTTGTAGCGGTTTTCTATTTTGAACGGAGTCAATCCGTAACTAAACGCCTTCATTCTAGTTGTGTAATTTTTCAATGTCAAGCTCTGGCAAAATAAACGACTAATGGGCAAATTGTCTCTATCACCTATCTCCAAAACAAGGCATTATTTAACATTCCATTATTAAGTTTCCTCATTATATCTTGACATGATAGCTGGCAACGCATTATAATATTAGTAATGGAGATAAAAAATGGGTGCCAATAACTATTATGATATACTGGGCGTTAAAAAAGATACTTCCGATAAGGATATCAAGCAGGCTTACCGCCGCCTGGCGCGCAAGTACCACCCCGATGTCAACCCCGGCGACAATTCCGCCGAGGCTAAGTTCAAGGAAGTCAATGCCGCTTTTGAGGTCCTTTCCGATAAGGAGAAACGCCGCAAGTATGATAAATACGGTGATAAATGGCAGTATGCCGACCAGCTGGACGAGGCGGCGCGCCAGCAATCGCAGTACCGGCAGTACACTACCGGCGACAGCTCCCATTTCGGCGGGGATATCGGCGGCATGGACAGCCTTTTCGACGAGCTTTTCGGGGGGGCGCGTTCGCGGGGCTTTTCACGCCGCTCTCAACCAAGGCGCGGCCAGGACCTTGAAACAAGTGTGGAAGTAACACTGGAAGAAGCCTTTAACGGCTCCAGTCGTATGATAAACCTGCAGGACGAGCAGCCCTGTTCTACCTGTCACGGCACGGGACGCATCCAGAACCTCCCCTGCTCTACCTGCCGCGGAGCCGGCGTAGTTGCCGATATCAAACGTCTTGAGGTTAAAATTCCCGCCGGCGTTACCAGCGGCTCGCGCGTCCGCATTTCCGGCAAAGGGCAGGCCGGCTACGGCAGCGGCCCCAGCGGCGACCTTTATCTTAACGTCACCGTCGCCCCCCACCCCGTTTTCCAGAGACAAGGCACCGACCTTACGGTGGAAATACCCGTGCCTCTGACGGTAGCAGTATTAGGCGGCGAGATCCAGGTGCCTACCCCTAAAGGCGGCAAACTGGCCCTAAAAATACCACCGGAAACACAGAACGGCCGTGTATTCCGCCTAGGAGGACAGGGTATGCCCCACCTCGGCAAATCGACGCGGGGCGACCTAAAAGCTAAGGTAAATATCGTTATCCCGACTAAACTAACGGAAAAAGAAAAGGAATTATTCAGGCAACTTGACCAGTTACGACCGGCCTGATTTTTGGCGAGGTAAATTATGAACAACGAATTTAATGAAAGGGAACCGCGCTATGTTATCAGCGTTGCCGCCAGGATGCTGGATGTGCATACGTACACCCTGCGCTACTACGAGAGGGTCGGCGTCATCCAGCCGGGCCGCTCGCGGGGCAACGTCCGCCTTTACTCGGACTATGATATCGCCCTGCTTAAAAGGGTAAAGTCGCTGGTGGACGACATGGGCATCAATCTACCGGGGGTGGAGGTTATTTTACGCATGATGCAGCGTGTGGTTGAACTCCAGCAGGAACTAGAACAGGCGCAAAAACAAATCGAACAATTGAGGGGAGATGATGAACAATGAGGCAGGAACGTTTTACGGAACAGGCACAGGAAGCAATACAAACGTCCCAGCAGATGGCCATGCAGTTCAAGCACAGCCAGTGGGATGTGGAACATATTCTTTTAGCCCTGCTGATTCAGCGGCAGGGACTGGTGGGGGAAATCCTTAAAGAGCTTAATGTCAATGTAGAGGGCATCAGGAACCAGCTGGAAGAAACGCTTAGAAACACGCCCAAAGTCGCTTACCAGACGGGGCAGATTTATGCTACTCCCCGCATCGCCCAGCTGATGCAGAAAGCCGATGAAGAAGCGAACCGGCTTAAGGACGAATTTATCAGCACCGAGCACCTGCTTATCGCCATGGTCGGCGAAGACAAAGGCGATGCCGCTAAATTACTACATGGCGTCGGTATTACCCAGGAAAAAGTCTACGCCGCCCTGCAAAAGCTAAGGGGCAGTCGCCGCGTCGATGACAGCCGCGCCGAAAGCAAGTACCGCTCACTCAAGAAGTACGGACGTGACCTTACCGAGTTGGCCCGCAAGGGTGAACTCGACCCCGTTATCGGGCGGGAGATGGAAATCAAGCGCGTTATGCAGATACTGACGCGGCGCACCAAGAACAACCCTGTTATCGTGGGAGAGGCGGGCGTCGGCAAGACGGCCATCGCGGAAGGGCTGGCGCAGAAAATAGCCGCCGATGACGTGCCGGACTCGCTCAAAGGACGCAAGGTAATCGCCTTGGACATGGGGTCGCTGGTGGCCGGCAGCAAGTTCCGCGGTGAATTCGAGGAGCGACTCAAGTCAGTAATGGATGAGGTCAAGGAAGCTAAAAAAGAGATTATCCTGTTTATAGATGAAATACATACGGTAGTGGGCGCCGGCGCCGCCGAAGGGGCCATCGATGCCAGCAACATGCTCAAACCCGCGCTAGCGCGCGGCGAGCTACAGTGCGTGGGCGCAACCACCCTTGATGAATACCGCAAACACATTGAAAAGGATACGGCCCTGGAACGGCGTTTCCAGCCGGTCTTCATCAGCGAACCCAGCCTCGAAGAAACTATCGAGATATTGAAAGGACTGCGTCCCCGCTATGAAGCGCACCATAAAGTAAAAATAACCGATGAAGCCCTGGAAGAGGCCGCCAAACTAAGCCAGCGCTATATATCCGACCGCCAGCTGCCCGATAAAGCCATCGACCTTATCGACGAGGCTTCCAGCAAGCTGCGTATCGATAGCGAAAGCGCGCCTCCGGACGTAAAAAAGATGGAGCAGACATTGAAAAGGCTCTCCAACGAAGAAGAGGCGGCATCGCAAACGCAGGACTTCCAGAAATCCGCCGAATTGCGAGCGGAAAGGCTCAAGCTCGAGCCGGAATATAACAAAGCTAAAGAGGAATGGCTGAAAAAGGAAAAAATCAGCCATGAAGTAACCGGCGAAATCATCGCCCAGCTTATATCTACTTGGACAGGCATTCCGGTATCGCAGATGCTTGAGGGTGAAGCCCAGAAACTCATCCATATGGAAGAACGCCTCCATGAGCGCCTTATCGACCAGGAGGAAGCCGTGGCGGCTATCTCCGAGGCGATACGGCGGAGTCGGGCGGGGCTTAAAGACCCGCGGCGACCCATCGGGAGCTTTATGTTCCTGGGTCCGACGGGGGTGGGCAAGACGGAACTGGTGCGCACCCTGGCCTGGTTCCTCTTCGACGACGAGAACGCCATGGTCAGGCTGGACATGAGCGAATACCAGGAAAAGCACACCGTATCGCGGCTTATCGGGGCGCCGCCGGGATACATTGGCTATGACGAGGGCGGGCAGCTTACCGAGGCCGTTAGACGCCGTCCCTTCCGCGTCATCCTGCTGGATGAGGTCGAGAAGGCGCACCCGGAAGTCTTTAACACGCTTTTACAGATTATGGACGACGGCCGCCTTACCGACGGACAAGGTCGGACGGTCGACTTCAAGAATACGGTCATCGTCATGACCTCCAACGCCGGTGTAGAGCTTATCAAGCGGGAGGGGCAAATGGGCTTTGCCACCCCTAGAGACAGCGCCGCTACACAGAAAAGCAAATACGAAAATATGAAGGAAAAAGTCCTTACGGAAGTCAAGAAGCTCTTCCGTCCCGAATTCTTGAACCGGCTGGATGAAATCATCGTTTTCCACGAGCTTTCCGAGGAGCATCTAAGGAAAATCGTCGACCTGATGGTGA